>Ga0209515_10000001_pt1:980000-1029115 | contig 1029115 bp, 930 predicted proteins | sample Subgroupgradi54m_FD_187454 | JGI IMG/M metagenome (GOLD analysis project Ga0209515, IMG submission 187454) | Subsurface groundwater microbial communities from S. Glens Falls, New York, USA - GMW60B uncontaminated upgradient, 5.4 m (SPAdes)... ... | reverse complement strand
GATCGCGGCGCTGCGTGACCACTGCGTAGAAAATGATCCGCTGTCCCGCAGAATCTTAACGCTAGACGGTAGCAGGAACATAAATGCTCCAAACACATACCACATGATGTGTTTAAACGTTCCTTCTATCGATGCTTTATCCAATTCCTTTTGGAGAATACTTGTCTCTATAGGATCGCCGATGGGCACACAGGTGCTGACAGACGCACAGTCTGCGACAACTGGTACCATTAATAAAAACAAAATGAGCGACTGCCGTATTTTAAACATAGGCTTGATCAATCCATAAAATCGACGTGAGATAAGAAAATATAAGCTACCATTTCCCACGATTGTTATAGTTGAAGATCTCAGGCATGCCCTCCATACCATCGATTATCCACATCGGATCGCCCTCGCGAGTGTTATGCATAGCAAGATCCTCGAAGGCATTAAGAGCTTCATCAAGCACTCGTGTCTTGGAGACCTGCTTTCCCGAACAGTCGTAACATACTTCGTACGTGATTTTGTGCTCTCTGTCGCGTTGAAATTCCCGGAACATAGGAATCATTTTTTTCCACAGAAAGCCTGCGCGCGAACTGGAGCCAGCGCCAAGTAGGTAGTCTAGAATCGGGTTGCTACCGTTATCGAGTCTAAAACTTACAAGCTTCCATACATAGCTGTCGAAGCGCCATTCGTTCTCCATTACGTACTTGCAGAACGCTGCCCACGCGATCGGATCGATCCATCGTAATGGGTTGCTATTTACATATGTATAAAGACTTTGCGCTGACACATGTTCATCGTTCGCGGCGACTTTTTCCTGATGCAGATCAGCAGCTAAAGAAGCAACGGCGATGACGCGGATCGCCTCGACGGAAGTTTTTTGCCTAGAGGCGAGTTTTGGCTTAACAGCGAGCGCGGCCATGACGCGAGTGTTGCCCGGATCGCGCAGCGGTGCAAGACGGTCAGGCAGGCCGGATAGGCTTCGCGTAAGACGCGAGGCCGACCGGATGCGCCGCCGGTGACGGCGCGGGGTCTGTATCTCAAGACCCCTATCCTGCCTGCCTGACCGTTTTTCTTCACGTTGCCCGACGTATAAGTGCTCTGTTGGATCGTTTTGGTAGCCCCACACCCGACGCATCTTCGATGGCTGACAACGGCGACCGCCACGGCCTCGGTTCCTGCGTTTTCCCCGCGCTAAAGCGCCTCTCGGCGCGTCAGACACGGTGTCTGACAGAACCGGCCCCGACGATGTTGATCGCGAGTATTTCCGCTGCGATACCCGTGTCTGACGCGTCAGACAGAACATTTTTCTTTTAGCCGCTTCCTTTGGCGGTTGCCGTGGCTTTTTTCTTTTGGAGATGTACACCGACGAGATCACTACTACCCCCTTCCCAGCGGGAAGGGGCCGGCGCAACCGCGCCGAGGGATGGGCGCACCGTGCGGGCCGGTTAACATAACGCTTGCGTTATGCGAACTGCGCGCCCTTATTCGCGCGCAGTTGCGAAGCGAACGCATAATGCCGCGTTATGTTGAGCGGACCGCCCCCAGAGCCCCCTGCAAGGGGGACGGGGGGTGATCCGTGCGCGAAGCGCACTTAACGCCCGCAAGGTGTGGAGCGCAAGCGCGCTTTGCAAGCCGCGTGACGAGGGGCGCGGAGTCCTTGGCGCGCGGCTTGCTGCGCTTGCGCTGCACACCTGGAGGGCCACCGACTAAAATCTTATGGCTGCCGCTCGCGCAGCGTGCGGCACACGCTCACTGCACGGCACGTCAGCCTTCACCGTCGCAGCCAGGCGCGGCGCTTGCCGCGAAGCACGCAAGCGCCGTGACTGGCGATCTATGGGCACGTCGAGCGGCGCGTCAGGCAAGCTCATCAACGTCAGCACTCTCATCCTCGTCCGACTCGGCGACTAAAGCATCGAGCAGCGCGCGTGTCGCCTCGCTCGTCGCGTGCTCGATCCCGCCGGTCTTCGCTTCGCGCGTGAACTTCGCCGGGTGCGTGGCGTCGTGGATCTCGCGCAACTTGTCGATGGCGACGTGCGTGTAGATCTGTGTGGTCGAGATGTCGGCATGCCCGAGCATCGCCTGGATGAAGCGGATATCGGCGCCGTTGTCGAGCATGTGCGTCGCGCAGGCGTGTCGCAGCAGATGACACGATCCCGTCTTCTTCTCGATGCTGGCGAACAGCATGTAGCGTTTTACTTTGGCCGCGACGAACACCGGATTCGCCGGCTCGCCGTAATCGTTGACGAACAAGTAGTCGTGATCGGCGACCATCAGTTGCGGACGTGCTTCGAGTAAATATTTTTCCACCCACGCCGCCGCGCGCTTGCCGATCGGGATCATGCGATCGCGTCCGCCCTTGCCCTCGCGCACGTTGACCAGGCGGCGCGTTAGGTCCACGTCGTAGATTTTTAAGCCCGGCAGCTCCATGCGTCGCAGGCCGGTCGAGTACAACGTCTCCAACAACGCGCGGTCTCTCAACGTCTGCGGTGTCTTGGCATCGGCCTCGGCGAGGATCGCCTCGACCTCTTGCACCGAGAGGATGTGGCGCGGCAAGTGTTTCGGTTGTCGTGGGAGCTGCATCTCGCTCGCGGGGTTGTAGAGGATGTGGTTCTCTCGCGTCAGCCATTTAAAAAACAGTTTGACGGGGGCGAGATAGCCGAGTTGTCCGCCGAGACTGATCGGGTGGCCGTCGGGTTTGCGGTAATAGAACAAGTGGCGCTGGTAGCGGTCGAGGATCGGTTTGGTGATGTCTTTCGGATCGCGTAGCGCGCGCTCGTCGCACCAAGCGATGAGGCGCTTTAACGCGAGCTTGCGCGTTCGCACCGTGTCTTGGGCGTAACCCGCCACCAGCAGCCATTCAAGATGCGCGTTGACGTAGGCGGTCAGGGGGTGGTTGTCGAAGGTCGTATCGCGCGCGGGCGCGTTGCCTTTGGATTTCGGCCACGCGGTCTTGCGGTACTTGAGGCGTTGGCCTTTGCGCGGCATGGCTCATTTCTTCTTGCCGGCGACGGCGGCTAAGGGAGTACGGGTACGACGGCTGTGCGTGTACGACGCGACGTTGTTTTTATTTCCCTCAGATGCGTTTTTGGCTCCATTCTTTTCAGAAGTAACGGAAGCGGCTTGTTTCAAGTCATTCGGAGTGTTTTTAAGGGAACTACTTCCATGCTCCTTCCTATCTACTTGAAGGCTACTTGGATGCTCCAAGTTGGTTTTTTCATGCTCCTTGTTCGGTTTGGGATGCTCCTTCTTTTTGTCGTAGTGGTATTTCAACTGCTCAACGTCCACGAGTCCCATCAGGAACGGCTTGCCGTCGCGGCCCTCCCCGTCGTAGAGCAGTTCATAGACGAAGCTCTGGCCGCGCCCGCCGCGGTGCACGAGGACGTACTCCATCGATTCGAGCTTGTGCATGTGCATCTTCACTTGGAAGTCGGACCAGCCGGCGAACTCGCGGACCTCGCGGCGGCTAAAGCGGTAATCGTTGCGTGAGATCGCAAGACTCTCGCAGGCGGCTCTCACCATCCCTTGGATCATCAACAATAGCCGCCGCGTCTGCGGCGGCAGCTCATCGAGTGAGCGCCCGAGCGCGTCGTGCGCGAGGCGGTTGGCGACTTCAATGTCATCGAGCGTGACCTCGACGTATTCGATGGTCTCGGCCTCATCGACGGCGGTCTTGATCGGGCGTTGGTACTGATGCAGTAAGGCAATGGTGTCGATCAGCGTCAGGTACTTCTCGTGATCGCGTCTCAAGCGTGTGCGCTCATCGGGGAACGTCAAGTGATCGGCATACGGGTTGCGCACGGCAATCGCTCGCAACAGGCGCTGCGCATTCTGGTGTTGCTTCAGGATGCGCGCTTTCGCTTTACGTGCGAGCAGGCCGTCGAGCGTGCGCTTGTGGCGTTGCAACTGATGGATCGCGCGCGTCTGCTCGCGCGACTCATCGACGCCCAAGGTTAAACAACGGTTCAACAGTTCTTCGTCGTTATCTATCGCGGTGGTCGTGGAGAAGATCATCACCGGGCCTTCGACCTTGTACTCTTGCGTCACCAGCTCGCCGGTCTCGGGGTTCTTGCCGGTCGATGCGATCTTTAACACGCCTTCGCTCTGCAACAGCTTTAACGCGTAGGCGGCGCGCGCAGCGCCGGCTTCCTCGGCCAGGGCGAGGATTTTATTTTTGAGATTGATACTGCCCATGTAGTAAAGGGCTTGGCCGGTCATGGCCGAGTACTGCACCTTGTCCTCGTCGGGCATCATGGCGAGCACGGCTTCCATGAGCGAGGACTTGCCGGCGGCGGAGCTGCTCTGCACCATGATCGCCAAGGGCGCGTCTAACTTTCTCGACGTGGCCGCGAGATAGGCCACGAGCTTGTTGGTCTCCTCGCCCACGACGCCGGCGCGCTCGAAGTCGGCCAGGATACGTTCTAACAGCTTCGGTTCCTTCAACAGCGCGAGCGCGTCTTGTTTATCGGGCTCGTCGATAACCGCTTTCGTTTCCTGCTTCGGCGCTAATGTCTGCTGGACGTTCTTCTCTTGCAGCACTTCGAGTTTGCGCAGCACCTTCCCCAAGTCGTGGCGGATCACGTCTTCTTTTACGTTCAGCTCCACGGCGGCCTGCACGATGAAGGCGTGCTTCGCGCGGGGCGCGTAGAGGTCGAAGGTGTCCACATGGAACACGTCACCGCAACTGACCATCACGTTTACTTTGAGCACGACGTCGAGCGCGAGGTTTTTGTTCAGGCCACGCACGCGGTAACGGCGGTCGCCTAACGTGATGCCGACTTCGCCGTCTTTCACCTCGGTCGGTATTTCCTCGGTCAATGCCTTCGGCAACACCGAGGCCGGAAGGCAGATCGGCGCGGGTTCGGTTTCACCATCAGTAGCTAAGTCGAGCGCCTTCAACTCGTGCGCGACCTCTACTTCGTGCATCACCTCGCTCGTGATCGCGGGCGCTTGGCCTTTGCCGAGCCATACCGCTTTGCGGATCGCCACGCCCAGGCTCTTGGTCGCAGGCATCACGGCGAGCGCGTAGTCGTTCGCATCCATGCCTTTGGGGAACTGGATGCGGTAGCAGTCGATGCCTTCGCTTAACAACTTCTCAGCCAAGCGCTCGGCGGCTTTCTCGCCGGCCTCGTCGCGGTCGTAAGCGATCAGCACGCGCTCGATGCCGGCCTGTTTGAAGGCGGCCAAGTGATCGGCGGTGAAGCCCTCCACACCATAACTCGCCGTCACGTTGTGGTAGCCCGCGCACCAGAACGTGAGCGCGTCGATCAACGCTTCACACAGGATAATTTCTTTGCTGCCTTTGATGGCGTCGAGGTTCCACACGCCTTTATGCGGACCGGGTAGATACAGGTGATAGGCCGTGCCCTCGCGCAGCTTGTCGTTCACCTTGCGTCCATAGACTTCAACCACGTTGCCGCTCTCATCGAAGATCGGCACGACCAGGCTGCCGGCGAAGTGCTCGTGCCCACTCTCGCGCATCAACCCGATGCGCTGGAGCTGTCCGCGTAGGGCCGCGCCTTGTTCGCGGTTGCTCTCGGGCAGCCTTAAGCCCAGCGTGCGGTTGGCGTAGCCGAGCTTGAAGCGGTTGATCGCCTCGCTCGATTTAATGCCTCGCTTGGCGAGATACGTGAGGGCGTCGTTACTTCCCTTTAGCGTCTCATGGTAGTAACCGATCACCTGATTGAGGGCGGCGCGTTCATCGTCGGTGGCGGAGATCGGCGCCGGGAGTTTGGGCACGGTGGATTGCTTCACCGGGCTACGCGCGGAGGCGACCGACGCCGGATCGTTGCGCAGTAGTTCTACCGCGTGACGGAAGCTCACGCCTTGCATCTTCATCACCCAGTCGATCACGGAGCCGCCCATCTGACACGCGCCCAGGCAGTGCCAGAGATTTTTTTCAGGGCTGATGACGAGCGACGGGGTTTTGTCGTCGTGGAACGGGCAACGCGCGATCAGGTCTTTGCCCTGGCGCTTGAGCTCGATGCCGGCGCTCTCGATTAAGCGTTCGAGGGAGATATCGCGTTTTAAGGTGTCGAGTTCGGTGTCGGGGATGCGGGCCATTAAGCGTCTCCGGTTAGTTCGGGTCGTTGTCGGTGTCGATCACTTCGAGGGCGAGCAGTCCGCGTGCGACGGCGATACGCACACGGCTGCCGATGGTGAAGCCGGCCTCGTCGAGCCAACGGCCTTGGATGCGAAGCTGCGGAATGGGCGGAAGTGCGACGCGCGCAGCGCGGGCGCGGGACTCGACGTGGGTGCGGCTTACTTTCAGGCGACGGCGTTTCATGTGTGGTTTTCGGGGTCCGGCCTAAAACCTGTCAATAGGATTTTGGTAAAAATAATTCGTGCGGTACGATACTCCTATTCGGAGTACAGTCAACAACTAAACCGCAAGCGGTTTCAGAACCGGAGGTAGGCTTATGGGGTCGATAGATCAGATGTGGATCGAGGCCATGACCCAGGACAGCAAGAAGTTTTTTAAAGAACTCGGCGTGCGCGTCGCTGCGCTTCGCAAAGAGCAGGGCTTAACTCAAACGCAGATCGCCGAGATGCTTGGTATCTCGCAGCAGCTTGTCGCCTCCTACGAGGTCGGCCGCCGGCGCATTCCGGTGTCGGCGCTCCCTACGCTCGCGCGAGCGTTGGCGATGCCGATTGAGACGCTGCTCGGTGTCAGCAACGGCACCGCGAAGCGTGGGCCGACGCCGAAGCTGCAACAGCAAATGGCGCGGATCAACCAGCTACCGAAGGCGCAGCAGAAGTTTGTAATGCAGATGTTGGAGACGGTGCTGCAACAGGCGAGCCGCTAAAAGAACGAAGCCGGCGCGAGGCCGGCTTCTTTTTAATCACTCACACTTGTCGATGTGTTGGAAGTTCTTAAGTTCGCGGGTCCAACCAATCTCACCGTTAGGTCTTTGTACCTTCGCCCACCAGACCCACGTCGGGAGGTCGATCACTTCCCACCATTCGGTCTTCCCGATTTTTCTGATGTCGGTTTGATCGACGAGCGTTTGCCCTTTGAACCAGAATTTGTCGTAACCCGCCCCAATGTAATGAAGGTTGTAGACGATATCACCTGGCTGAAGAGAGACTTCATCCTTTCCGTTTTCTCGATGCAGACTCTGGGCCTTTAAGATTTTTACCGGTCCTGCCTTGGTAGTAACGACCACACCGGTAACGCCGCGCACCTGCTCCTTCGGTTTCACAGTGCTAACAACAGGAGACGAGTCGTTGAAGTCTTTTCTTAGAGTTGTTTCTGTTGTCGCTGTCCACTCGCGATAGGTGCAGCACTCGAAGGGACAGGCACCATGATCGTAGTAAGGGATCGGCGGTGTCTCGTTATCCGCAGCATTTGTTCCGCAACTTACAATGCATGCAAGGCCAAGGATCGCAGTCAGCACCCGGTGCGTAGTCATTTTTTTCCTTGACCACATTTATCTGGATCGCAGCCTGGCATGGGCAGATCGCCACGACCACCTCTTGTGCCACCCGGTATTTGGATGTGCAGGTGCGGTCCAGTTGAACCGGGAGATGGATTATTAAATTCATCCTGACCGTAACCCGCACCGCAACGTGCCGCGCAACACAAGAATTTCTCTGCTGAGAAATTACCAGTGCCGGGACCACGGTAGCGCGCATCAGCAGCCTCGCCTGTGCCATGCGCACCTTGGTTCGGTCCTGGTCTGTACGATGACGTGACGGTGAACGAGACACCGAGACACGACTCCGTGCAGGTCAGTAGATTATTGAGTGGGCCCGTTGGTCTTTGAATTCCCGGAGCAACTTCGTAGAGACCCGTCGGGTCAATCCACCTAAGCGGATTATTTGAAACATATGCGTAAAGACTTTGCGCTGACACATGTTCATCGTTCGCGGCGACTTTTTCCTGATGCAGATCAGCAGCTAAAGAAGCAACGGCGATGACGCGGATCGCCTCGACGGAAGTTTTTTGCCTAGAGGCGAGTTTTGGCTTAACAGCGAGCGCGGCCATGACGCGAGTGTTGCCCGGATCGCGCAGCGGTGCAAGACGGTCAGGCAGGCCGGATAGGCTTCGCGTAAGACGCGAGGCCGACCGGATGCGCCGCCGGTGACGGCGCGGGGTCTGTATCTCAAGACCCCTATCCTGCCTGCCTGACCGTTTTTCTTCACGTTGCCCGACGTATAAGTGCTCTGTTGGATCGTTTTGGTAGCCCCACACCCGACGCATCTTCGATGGCTGACAACGGCGACCGCCACGGCCTCGGTTCCTGCGTTTTCCCCGCGCTAAAGCGCCTCTCGGCGCGTCAGACACGGTGTCTGACAGAACCGGCCCCGACGATGTTGATCGCGAGTATTTCCGCTGCGATACCCGTGTCTGACGCGTCAGACAGAACATTTTTCTTTTAGCCGCTTCCTTTGGCGGTTGCCGTGGCTTTTTTCTTTTGGAGATGTACACCGACGAGATCACTACTACCCCCTTCCCAGCGGGAAGGGGCCGGCGCAACCGCGCCGAGGGATGGGCGCACCGTGCGGGCCGGTTAACATAACGCTTGCGTTATGCGAACTGCGCGCCCTTATTCGCGCGCAGTTGCGAAGCGAACGCATAATGCCGCGTTATGTTGAGCGGACCGCCCCCAGAGCCCCCTGCAAGGGGGACGGGGGGTGATCCGTGCGCGAAGCGCACTTAACGCCCGCAAGGTGTGGAGCGCAAGCGCGCTTTGCAAGCCGCGTGACGAGGGGCGCGGAGTCCTTGGCGCGCGGCTTGCTGCGCTTGCGCTGCACACCTGGAGGGCCACCGACTAAAATCTTATGGCTGCCGCTCGCGCAGCGTGCGGCACACGCTCACTGCACGGCACGTCAGCCTTCACCGTCGCAGCCAGGCGCGGCGCTTGCCGCGAAGCACGCAAGCGCCGTGACTGGCGATCTATGGGCACGTCGAGCGGCGCGTCAGGCAAGCTCATCAACGTCAGCACTCTCATCCTCGTCCGACTCGGCGACTAAAGCATCGAGCAGCGCGCGTGTCGCCTCGCTCGTCGCGTGCTCGATCCCGCCGGTCTTCGCTTCGCGCGTGAACTTCGCCGGGTGCGTGGCGTCGTGGATCTCGCGCAACTTGTCGATGGCGACGTGCGTGTAGATCTGTGTGGTCGAGATGTCGGCATGCCCGAGCATCGCCTGGATGAAGCGGATATCGGCGCCGTTGTCGAGCATGTGCGTCGCGCAGGCGTGTCGCAGCAGATGACACGATCCCGTCTTCTTCTCGATGCTGGCGAACAGCATGTAGCGTTTTACTTTGGCCGCGACGAACACCGGATTCGCCGGCTCGCCGTAATCGTTGACGAACAAGTAGTCGTGATCGGCGACCATCAGTTGCGGACGTGCTTCGAGTAAATATTTTTCCACCCACGCCGCCGCGCGCTTGCCGATCGGGATCATGCGATCGCGTCCGCCCTTGCCCTCGCGCACGTTGACCAGGCGGCGCGTTAGGTCCACGTCGTAGATTTTTAAGCCCGGCAGCTCCATGCGTCGCAGGCCGGTCGAGTACAACGTCTCCAACAACGCGCGGTCTCTCAACGTCTGCGGTGTCTTGGCATCGGCCTCGGCGAGGATCGCCTCGACCTCTTGCACCGAGAGGATGTGGCGCGGCAAGTGTTTCGGTTGTCGTGGGAGCTGCATCTCGCTCGCGGGGTTGTAGAGGATGTGGTTCTCTCGCGTCAGCCATTTAAAAAACAGTTTGACGGGGGCGAGATAGCCGAGTTGTCCGCCGAGACTGATCGGGTGGCCGTCGGGTTTGCGGTAATAGAACAAGTGGCGCTGGTAGCGGTCGAGGATCGGTTTGGTGATGTCTTTCGGATCGCGTAGCGCGCGCTCGTCGCACCAAGCGATGAGGCGCTTTAACGCGAGCTTGCGCGTTCGCACCGTGTCTTGGGCGTAACCCGCCACCAGCAGCCATTCAAGATGCGCGTTGACGTAGGCGGTCAGGGGGTGGTTGTCGAAGGTCGTATCGCGCGCGGGCGCGTTGCCTTTGGATTTCGGCCACGCGGTCTTGCGGTACTTGAGGCGTTGGCCTTTGCGCGGCATGGCTCATTTCTTCTTGCCGGCGACGGCGGCTAAGGGAGTACGGGTACGACGGCTGTGCGTGTACGACGCGACGTTGTTTTTATTTCCCTCAGATGCGTTTTTGGCTCCATTCTTTTCAGAAGTAACGGAAGCGGCTTGTTTCAAGTCATTCGGAGTGTTTTTAAGGGAACTACTTCCATGCTCCTTCCTATCTACTTGAAGGCTACTTGGATGCTCCAAGTTGGTTTTTTCATGCTCCTTGTTCGGTTTGGGATGCTCCTTCTTTTTGTCGTAGTGGTATTTCAACTGCTCAACGTCCACGAGTCCCATCAGGAACGGCTTGCCGTCGCGGCCCTCCCCGTCGTAGAGCAGTTCATAGACGAAGCTCTGGCCGCGCCCGCCGCGGTGCACGAGGACGTACTCCATCGATTCGAGCTTGTGCATGTGCATCTTCACTTGGAAGTCGGACCAGCCGGCGAACTCGCGGACCTCGCGGCGGCTAAAGCGGTAATCGTTGCGTGAGATCGCAAGACTCTCGCAGGCGGCTCTCACCATCCCTTGGATCATCAACAATAGCCGCCGCGTCTGCGGCGGCAGCTCATCGAGTGAGCGCCCGAGCGCGTCGTGCGCGAGGCGGTTGGCGACTTCAATGTCATCGAGCGTGACCTCGACGTATTCGATGGTCTCGGCCTCATCGACGGCGGTCTTGATCGGGCGTTGGTACTGATGCAGTAAGGCAATGGTGTCGATCAGCGTCAGGTACTTCTCGTGATCGCGTCTCAAGCGTGTGCGCTCATCGGGGAACGTCAAGTGATCGGCATACGGGTTGCGCACGGCAATCGCTCGCAACAGGCGCTGCGCATTCTGGTGTTGCTTCAGGATGCGCGCTTTCGCTTTACGTGCGAGCAGGCCGTCGAGCGTGCGCTTGTGGCGTTGCAACTGATGGATCGCGCGCGTCTGCTCGCGCGACTCATCGACGCCCAAGGTTAAACAACGGTTCAACAGTTCTTCGTCGTTATCTATCGCGGTGGTCGTGGAGAAGATCATCACCGGGCCTTCGACCTTGTACTCTTGCGTCACCAGCTCGCCGGTCTCGGGGTTCTTGCCGGTCGATGCGATCTTTAACACGCCTTCGCTCTGCAACAGCTTTAACGCGTAGGCGGCGCGCGCAGCGCCGGCTTCCTCGGCCAGGGCGAGGATTTTATTTTTGAGATTGATACTGCCCATGTAGTAAAGGGCTTGGCCGGTCATGGCCGAGTACTGCACCTTGTCCTCGTCGGGCATCATGGCGAGCACGGCTTCCATGAGCGAGGACTTGCCGGCGGCGGAGCTGCTCTGCACCATGATCGCCAAGGGCGCGTCTAACTTTCTCGACGTGGCCGCGAGATAGGCCACGAGCTTGTTGGTCTCCTCGCCCACGACGCCGGCGCGCTCGAAGTCGGCCAGGATACGTTCTAACAGCTTCGGTTCCTTCAACAGCGCGAGCGCGTCTTGTTTATCGGGCTCGTCGATAACCGCTTTCGTTTCCTGCTTCGGCGCTAATGTCTGCTGGACGTTCTTCTCTTGCAGCACTTCGAGTTTGCGCAGCACCTTCCCCAAGTCGTGGCGGATCACGTCTTCTTTTACGTTCAGCTCCACGGCGGCCTGCACGATGAAGGCGTGCTTCGCGCGGGGCGCGTAGAGGTCGAAGGTGTCCACATGGAACACGTCACCGCAACTGACCATCACGTTTACTTTGAGCACGACGTCGAGCGCGAGGTTTTTGTTCAGGCCACGCACGCGGTAACGGCGGTCGCCTAACGTGATGCCGACTTCGCCGTCTTTCACCTCGGTCGGTATTTCCTCGGTCAATGCCTTCGGCAACACCGAGGCCGGAAGGCAGATCGGCGCGGGTTCGGTTTCACCATCAGTAGCTAAGTCGAGCGCCTTCAACTCGTGCGCGACCTCTACTTCGTGCATCACCTCGCTCGTGATCGCGGGCGCTTGGCCTTTGCCGAGCCATACCGCTTTGCGGATCGCCACGCCCAGGCTCTTGGTCGCAGGCATCACGGCGAGCGCGTAGTCGTTCGCATCCATGCCTTTGGGGAACTGGATGCGGTAGCAGTCGATGCCTTCGCTTAACAACTTCTCAGCCAAGCGCTCGGCGGCTTTCTCGCCGGCCTCGTCGCGGTCGTAAGCGATCAGCACGCGCTCGATGCCGGCCTGTTTGAAGGCGGCCAAGTGATCGGCGGTGAAGCCCTCCACACCATAACTCGCCGTCACGTTGTGGTAGCCCGCGCACCAGAACGTGAGCGCGTCGATCAACGCTTCACACAGGATAATTTCTTTGCTGCCTTTGATGGCGTCGAGGTTCCACACGCCTTTATGCGGACCGGGTAGATACAGGTGATAGGCCGTGCCCTCGCGCAGCTTGTCGTTCACCTTGCGTCCATAGACTTCAACCACGTTGCCGCTCTCATCGAAGATCGGCACGACCAGGCTGCCGGCGAAGTGCTCGTGCCCACTCTCGCGCATCAACCCGATGCGCTGGAGCTGTCCGCGTAGGGCCGCGCCTTGTTCGCGGTTGCTCTCGGGCAGCCTTAAGCCCAGCGTGCGGTTGGCGTAGCCGAGCTTGAAGCGGTTGATCGCCTCGCTCGATTTAATGCCTCGCTTGGCGAGATACGTGAGGGCGTCGTTACTTCCCTTTAGCGTCTCATGGTAGTAACCGATCACCTGATTGAGGGCGGCGCGTTCATCGTCGGTGGCGGAGATCGGCGCCGGGAGTTTGGGCACGGTGGATTGCTTCACCGGGCTACGCGCGGAGGCGACCGACGCCGGATCGTTGCGCAGTAGTTCTACCGCGTGACGGAAGCTCACGCCTTGCATCTTCATCACCCAGTCGATCACGGAGCCGCCCATCTGACACGCGCCCAGGCAGTGCCAGAGATTTTTTTCAGGGCTGATGACGAGCGACGGGGTTTTGTCGTCGTGGAACGGGCAACGCGCGATCAGGTCTTTGCCCTGGCGCTTGAGCTCGATGCCGGCGCTCTCGATTAAGCGTTCGAGGGAGATATCGCGTTTTAAGGTGTCGAGTTCGGTGTCGGGGATGCGGGCCATTAAGCGTCTCCGGTTAGTTCGGGTCGTTGTCGGTGTCGATCACTTCGAGGGCGAGCAGTCCGCGTGCGACGGCGATACGCACACGGCTGCCGATGGTGAAGCCGGCCTCGTCGAGCCAACGGCCTTGGATGCGAAGCTGCGGAATGGGCGGAAGTGCGACGCGCGCAGCGCGGGCGCGGGACTCGACGTGGGTGCGGCTTACTTTCAGGCGACGGCGTTTCATGTGTGGTTTTCGGGGTCCGGCCTAAAACCTGTCAATAGGATTTTGGTAAAAATAATTCGTGCGGTACGATACTCCTATTCGGAGTACAGTCAACAACTAAACCGCAAGCGGTTTCAGAACCGGAGGTAGGCTTATGGGGTCGATAGATCAGATGTGGATCGAGGCCATGACCCAGGACAGCAAGAAGTTTTTTAAAGAACTCGGCGTGCGCGTCGCTGCGCTTCGCAAAGAGCAGGGCTTAACTCAAACGCAGATCGCCGAGATGCTTGGTATCTCGCAGCAGCTTGTCGCCTCCTACGAGGTCGGCCGCCGGCGCATTCCGGTGTCGGCGCTCCCTACGCTCGCGCGAGCGTTGGCGATGCCGATTGAGACGCTGCTCGGTGTCAGCAACGGCACCGCGAAGCGTGGGCCGACGCCGAAGCTGCAACAGCAAATGGCGCGGATCAACCAGCTACCGAAGGCGCAGCAGAAGTTTGTAATGCAGATGTTGGAGACGGTGCTGCAACAGGCGAGCCGCTAAAAGAACGAAGCCGGCGCGAGGCCGGCTTCTTTTTAATCACTCACACTTGTCGATGTGTTGGAAGTTCTTAAGTTCGCGGGTCCAACCAATCTCACCGTTAGGTCTTTGTACCTTCGCCCACCAGACCCACGTCGGGAGGTCGATCACTTCCCACCATTCGGTCTTCCCGATTTTTCTGATGTCGGTTTGATCGACGAGCGTTTGCCCTTTGAACCAGAATTTGTCGTAACCCGCCCCAATGTAATGAAGGTTGTAGACGATATCACCTGGCTGAAGAGAGACTTCATCCTTTCCGTTTTCTCGATGCAGACTCTGGGCCTTTAAGATTTTTACCGGTCCTGCCTTGGTAGTAACGACCACACCGGTAACGCCGCGCACCTGCTCCTTCGGTTTCACAGTGCTAACAACAGGAGACGAGTCGTTGAAGTCTTTTCTTAGAGTTGTTTCTGTTGTCGCTGTCCACTCGCGATAGGTGCAGCACTCGAAGGGACAGGCACCATGATCGTAGTAAGGGATCGGCGGTGTCTCGTTATCCGCAGCATTTGTTCCGCAACTTACAATGCATGCAAGGCCAAGGATCGCAGTCAGCACCCGGTGCGTAGTCATTTTTTTCCTTGACCACATTTATCTGGATCGCAGCCTGGCATGGGCAGATCGCCACGACCACCTCTTGTGCCACCCGGTATTTGGATGTGCAGGTGCGGTCCAGTTGAACCGGGAGATGGATTATTAAATTCATCCTGACCGTAACCCGCACCGCAACGTGCCGCGCAACACAAGAATTTCTCTGCTGAGAAATTACCAGTGCCGGGACCACGGTAGCGCGCATCAGCAGCCTCGCCTGTGCCATGCGCACCTTGGTTCGGTCCTGGTCTGTACGATGACGTGACGGTGAACGAGACACCGAGACACGACTCCGTGCAGGTCAGTAGATTATTGAGTGGGCCCGTTGGTCTTTGAATTCCCGGAGCAACTTCGTAGAGACCCGTCGGGTCAATCCACCTAAGCGGATTATTTGAAACATATGCGTACGTGTTCAGTCCGCCACCAAGCCCAATCGGATCACTGGTGAGGTACCGCCCAACCTTCGGGTCATAGTACCGATTCCAGTTGTAATAGAGCCCACTCTCCCCATCCGCATACTGCCCCGGCAGCCGTAACCGTACCTGCGTATTGACCCCATCCGCATCCGGATCGACATCCGGTCGTCCGGTACCAAAGGCTTCACTCTCCCAACGCCATTGAACGGCTTGGGTGGCATCGGTGCCAAGTCTGGGAGCACCCAGGTGATCGGTGTGCAAATACGTGATCTTGGCGGGCTTCTTTCCGTGGTACTGGATCTGGGCGATGGGTTCATTGTCGGCCCAGATATAGTCGCGGAGAAGCGAGCCATCCAGCTTGGTTTCGGCGATGAGATTGCCATGGATATCGTAATGATAGACGAAGGTCTGGTTGTTTTTGACCTTGATCACCCGTTGGCCACGGTAGTTGTAAACGTAGTCGCCTTTGATCACGCCACCGATCACGACCTGCGCCAGTTGGCCGGCGTTGTTGTAAGTGAACGTACGACTGCCACCGCGATCGCTCAGGGTGTTGCCCATGGCATCGAGGGTCACGGTTTGGGCGCCTATCCTGGTCAGGCGGTTAGTACCGGGTGTGTAGGTATAGGGCCGGGTCTTGCCGTTGTTGTTGAGGTCGCTTGACCGGTTGCCGTTGGGGTCGTAGGTATAGGCGTTGGTGTCGGTGGTGGTGTTGGTCAGGCTCTCGCGGATCAACCGATCGATTGCATCGTACGTATAGGCGCCTACCTGGGGGAGGCTCTGTTCATTCGTGAGGTTGCCGTTGGCGTCGTAGGCATAGACTCTGGTATCCGCACTGCCGACGAACTGATTGATCAGTCTTCCTTGCAGGTCGTATTGGCGGATTTCGTTCAGGCCGTTGCCGAAGGTTTGGTTCGTCAGTACGCCATCGGCGCGGTAGGTTCGGTTGCTGACGAGGGTATACCCGCCCAGGCTAACGCTGCCGACGGCCGCCACCATCATGGGTGCAAAGAACGGCGCATCCGCGAGCGTGATGCCATTGTTTGCGGTGACACTCTGAATGCGCCCCAACGCATCGCGGGTGTAGATCACCAGTTGCCCATCGGGATAGGTAATGCTCCGCACCCGGTTGGCGGTGTCGTACGTGTAAGCGGTGGTGTACGCAACGTTAAGGATGGTATGGACATCGGCGACGACGTTACCGAAGGCATCGTATGCATATTGGGTTGTTCCAGAAGCATCGGTGACTTTGCACAACCGCCCGATACCGAAGTCACAGGTCGCCGTCGTCGGCGTACCGGTGCCTTGGTCATAGATGAACGTGACATCGTCGGGCGAAGGGCCGAAAAGGCCGGCGAGGAAACCGCTGAATCCGTTAGTTCCATGGCGGATGGCCGTTACTCGATTTAGCGCATCGTAGGTGTAAGCAGCAGTGATACCGCGGGCATCCGTCTTGCTGGTGATGTTGCCGGTGGCGTCATATGTATAAGTGGTCGTTCCTCTGTCTGCACTGCTCTCTTGAAGTAGGTTGCCTAGATCGTCGTAGACATAGCGTGTGGTGGCGCCATTGGGCGCCGATACTTGCGTCGGTCTGTCGTTCGGGTCGTAGGCGTAGGTGGTCACACCCCCTAGACCGTTGATGGTCTGGATCAGACGGTTCAGGCCATCGTAACTGTTCGTGACGGGTGGATTGTTCTTGGGATCGATCTGGCTCGTGAGGTTGCCCAGGGCATCGTGGAATTGCTGCGTGAGCGAACCAGCCGCGTTTACTGAAGCGAGATGGTTGCGGGCATCAAACGCCGAATCGATCTGGCGCACGAGAGTGTTGCTTGGGTCGTACGTGTATTCCTGCGTGCGGTTGCCCTTCACGTCATAACCGTAACGGATCTGGTTGCCGAGATTATCCGTGACCTGGCGCAGCATCCGGGCGGCATCGTACGTGTACACGAGACTACGTCCGTCGGGGAAACTTACTGAAGCAACATCACCGGCAACGGTATAGCTGTATTGCGTGAGGCGCGTATCGCCGGTGGGTGACGTTTGCGTGATGCCGGCGACGCGGCCTCGTGCGTCGTACCCATAGTTCGTGATGAGACCGTTGGCATCCGTCATCTGAAGCAAACGACCGCTGGCGTCGTAGCTGTCGAAGTTCGTTACCTGGCCCAATGCATTGGTAATCGAACGCAACTGACCGCAGGCACCGCCGGTGGTGCACTCATAGTAAGCGAGGGTCGTTACGTCGTTGGCGTCGGTGCGCGGACCATCGATGCGGGTAACTTGGCCCGCGTTGTTGTAGCTAAGCGTCACCGCACGCGAAACGCTGCTGCCGCTCGGTGTGTACCCGCTTTGGGTAATTTGCGTCGGCAGCGTGGGATGGGCGCTATCGCCATACTGCATCGTCGTGCTCTTTAGCTGGCCGGCGGCGACACTCGGACTCTGAATACGGGTCGGTAGATCGAACGTGTTCGAGAAATACTGATACGTCGTTGTGCGCGTTGCGCTCGTGGTTTGCGGGGCGCCACAGCTTCCTTCCAGGCCCTGGGTCTCGGAGAGCTTCTGGTTGGTGGCGCTGTAGGTATAAACGGTGACCCGGCCTTCGTCGTCCTTTTTGCAGGTTAAGTTGTTATTGGCGTCGAAAGTCTGGATAAGGAATTTGTTATCGGCGGCTTTGACGCTTGAGACGAGATTCTTGACGTTCAGGTTGGTTTGAAACGTCATGACTTCGACGTTGCCCGCCGCATCCGTAACCGTGGTGGTTTGCGTGTCGGTGTCGTAGTTGAAACCAAAGCGCTGCATCCCGCCCGCCAGTTCATCCGACGTGGCTTTGCCGGTGAGGCTATCGTAAGCAAAGGTGGCGTAACGTTGCACCTGCCCGCTGGTGTCTACGTAGGAAACACCGGTCAGGTAGTGTGGAAAACGGCTGTTCTCGTAATGGTAGAGTTTCGCGCTGCCGTCGGGATAGTTGACGCGGGTCAGGTTCCAGGGCTCGCCGGCAAAACCGGGATTGGCGTACTCGTATGTGACGGTGTTTCCCGCCGGATCGGTCACCGAGCCGAGCAAGCTGTAGTAGTTATACCCTACGCTGATCTGGTGACCGAAAGGACCGATGATGGTGCTGACGTTCGCGCCATTGTGGGTGTACATCGTCGTGCGACCCGCGGCGTCGGTGATACTGGCGATGCCGCCGTCACTGGCATAGCGTTCGATCGTTCCGTCGCGCAACGTCACGACGATGCCACCACTGCCGTCTTCCACCAAACGAAGGCCAATATCGGCATCGGGTTGCCAACCGTTCGGGGTGCGATAGAACGCGATTCCCTGGCCATTGGCGCGGCGCAAGGTAAGGCGGCTCACCTGCGCAAGTGGGGCGCCGAAGTATTCAAAGCGAGGACGCACGACGCCAGTCCAACCGTCTCCCATATTTAACTGGGTGCTGTTAAATCCGCGGCCGACGTATCCGGTAGCGAGTCCAGAGTTGTAATGGCGGGTTATCGCCGGGAGACCCGCTATGGCGGGCAAATCGGTTTCGCTATGGAATTGATTACCGGTGGCGGCATCGCAGGGGTCACCCTTGAAATTTGGGGAACAACCGAGCGGTTTGTCGGTATTCGTACCGACCCGAACTTCATAGCCCTCGTCCCGGTAGTGCACTGGCGTCGGCCCGCTAGCACAGGTGCCACTTGCCCATATTTCGCATCTTCCCGTCACCGAATTATGAATGTACGTGGTGTTCCATCCATCCGGCGTATTGCATTCGAGCAGATGGTGTTCTCGGTTCCACAGGAGAGATGCGGTTCCCTGGGTCGTACACGCTTCTGCCGGGCTGTTGAACCAGGCCCATACGATGGGCAGATTGGCTTCAGTGGCCACGCGGAAAGCCGGCACGCGGAACTGGGTTTCCAGGTCGGCGTACACCACGTCAGTAACCATCAATGACGCGTTTAGAAAAAAGAAAACGGCAATAATGCGTGCCGCGCGTTCGCGAATCATTTTATTCATCACTTCTCTCCCTGATTTATCCCGAGACAGCTAACGAGTGAGTGTTATTTCTTTTACGCCGCAACTAACGTTTTGGTCGGTCTCGATGGGTCCTGCCATAAGGTCGAGGTGTCTTGAAGGCAAGCAACAGTTCCGATTCGGCGAACGGATGCTGTAGTCGCTTGCCCTAAGCGGCGATGGCGATTAAGTGCAGGAATAGTGCCAATCACGGGGGACCCGGCGGCGTGTCTAAAGAAAAAAAATAAGTGGCGGGAGCCCGCAGTCCGATTTATACCGACACCACCCACTTACAAATTGGTGACAGGGCCCGGAATCAACCAAGAAAATCCGCGGACGGTCACATTTTTGCCGCTTGTGCCTCGCGATCCGGCTCCGGCACGCCGGGAATTCTGGTTTCGCTGATATTCCACGAGAGCGTAATGCGCGGACCCGACCCCGTATACGGGTTGACGCTATGCACCACCTGGCTCGGAAAAATCAGCATGGTCCCGGGCGTGCAATCGGGCAGGAACGGCTTCGTCATACTCGCGGGCTCTTGATTGCAACAGACCGGTAAACGCGGATCGACAATACAGAAGCGACCGCTAATGGGATCGTCCGGATCGGGATCACCGTTCTCGAGAAAATAGACAACGCTTGCCTTCGAACGCACGTGGCTGTGCGGCATGCAGTAATCGCCGTGGCGGTACACGTTGGCCCAACTCATATCCGCAATCGCCTGATCCTGTTCCAGCACGTGGCGAAACAGCGCCAACGCCCGGGCGTGCAGCAGATTGGCCTCGGAGAGATTCCAGCGTTCGGGATGATGAAACTTGGTACCGCAGGCACCGCGAAAATAATGCTTGCCCGCGCGCGGTCGCTGCGCAAGTTCGAGAATATGCGCGATCAAGCGCGGGTGATATAGCTCGGTATCATTAAAGCGCGTCGTCAGGATGGTCGGGTCGCCGCTCGCCACCATCGTCTGCCCCTCGGGCCAGACCGGCACTGCGCGCGTGCCGAGAAAAACTACTTCCGCTGCCATGGAATCTCCCCATATTTATCCTTGCCACGCCGTCCCGGTGAGGTGCCAGCAGCAGGAAATCGACGCGGCATATACACGGTGCAAGACTATAACCTAAAACAGAATTGTCCCTGAGTCGTGATGGGTGGAGAAACCTCAGATTCCGACCCCTTAGCCCCGCAGTACGGTGTCACACGGTTTACTCGACATGTTGACCAATGGCGGCATGGGCGTTGCGCTTCTGTGGCCATTGTCGGATGAGCGCCTTTTCTTTCCGACCAGAGTGATCGAAGTTTCGCCGCTCAGCATCAGCCACATATTGAGCCCGCGCGGCGTTGTTGTGTTCAGTAGCGAACTGTTGTGGATCTGGTTACCTGCGCTCGCCATCTGTATCACGGCCATCGCCGCCCGTCGGCTACGTCCGCGTTAGCTTTTCTTTTCGGTAAGCGCCTTGAGGCTGGCCAGCCCGGTTTCGAAATCCTTGCCGACCATCTTGTCGCAGTCGATGAAGACGCCTATCACTTTGGCGATATAAGGCTTAGTGCCGTGCATGGCCCAGGTGATGCGCGTATCGGCGCCTTGCGGTTCCAGTGTGTACTCAATGGTGTTGCTGACCGCGAACGGCTTGGTCATATCGAGCTGCACAGTGACCTTGTTCGGTGTGGAATCGAGAATCTCGAGGCGGCCGGTGCCGGCTTCGCTGTTGCCTTCAAAGTTGTACACCGAACCTTTGCCGGTCGGGGCGCCGCTGAAGCTGCGCTTCATCGCCGGGTCTCTCTTCTCGTACGGCACCCACGCCGCGGCTTTCTGAAAGTCGTTCAAATACGGAAGTATCTTTTCCGGCGGTGCGCTGATGCTGGCTGAGCGCTGAACCTGGAAGGTGTCGGGCGTGGTCGCGGCGTAGATCAGCACCGCGGTAATGGCGATGGCGACGACCGCGGCGATTCTCTTAAACGTAAACATACTGTGTCCTCCTTCGCAGGAATTCCATTGATGAATGGCCGATGTATCGACCCTGATTCCAGTATGAATATGTAACTTGCAAAATGCAAGCGACATGATTAGGCTGAGAAACGTGAGTAAGAAATCCACCACCGTGCGTCGGTCGGGCTGCCCGCTAAACGTCTCGGTAGAAACGCTGGGCGATCGCTGGTCGCTGCTGATCATCCGCGACATGATGGTGCGCGGAGCGAAGACGTATTGTGAATTCCTCGATGCCGACGAGGGTATCGCCACCAATATCCTCGCCGATCGCCTGCAGAAACTGGTCGATCAGGGAATCGTTGCCGCGGAGCCGGATCCGTCCGACGGTCGAAAACAGATTTACACGCTGACGGCCAAGGGGATCGACCTCGCGCCAGTGCTGACTGAAATGGTTCTTTGGGCGGCGGCGCATGAAGACACCGGCAATCAGGCGCTGGTGCGCGAGATGCGCAGGGACAAGCAGCGCTTTCTGGCGGGCGTACGTGCGCGCTGGAATGCGGGGCAGAAGCGGTCGTGACGTTTCTGCTACAGCGCTTCAAGCCGTGAACAGCGGGAACGCGAAAACCCCTTAAAAGATGGAGCCCGCAGTCCGGATCGAACGGACGACATCCTGATTACAAATCAGGTGCTCTACCAACTGAGCTATGCGGGCGGGACTGGAAGCGTGGGGATTATACCCGTGTCGACCTGGCAACTTAACCGGGTAGATCTGGTTCTTTTGCCGGCGGGGTGGGTGGTGTCGGGCACGGGGCATCGCGCACCGCCGCGCTGCTGGTTCCCTGCAGGATTGCGGCGTTCAGTCGGTCACGCAAATTGGCGGCGCCAGCGACGGGGGCGAGCTCGATCCAATAGACACCCTGGGTTTTTTGATCCATCGGCTCCAGCTTGGCGTGGATTCCTTTTTGCGCCAGTTCCTTGACCCGGGTCTGTGCATTGGCTTCGACCGCAAACATGCCGAGCGAGATCGCGTTATTCATGCCGTCGTCGTGGATCAGCGCGTGATCTTTGAATCCCAGGCGCGTGAGTTCGCGGCGCTGTTTCTCGGCCTCTTCCTTCGATGCCAACGGCGGCAAATACACGCGATAACCGCTGACCGAATGCTTCGTCTCCTCGCGGCGCGCGAATGACAGCGATTGCGCGGACAGCGCCTGCTCGACTTTCTGCGCGGCGGCAAGATCCTGAAAGGGTCCGAGGCGATAACAGATGGATGCGCCAGGTAGCGGTTGCTCACTGGTCGGTGGCGTCGACAGCGGCGCGTCCGCATTCACGGCGGGCGTCTTGGTGCGCGCGATCTTGGGCGACGCTGCGCGTGGCAGCAAGCGCATCTTCTCCGGTGCGATCGCAGGTTGCGCTTCGGCGATCGCGGGTTGGTCGGCTTCGAGATAGAAACTGCCCCATAGCAGCAGTCCGAGATTGGCCAATACCAACACCGCGACGATCCAGCGTCTCATAATAGAAGCCCTACTTCGCTTCGCTGCGTTCGTCCTGTCATTTGATTAGAAGCCCTACTTCGCTTCGCTGCGTTGGTCTTGTCATACTATTAATTCCTCCGCCACGCGCGCCAAACCCTTCAGCACCAGATCCGGCATATATAAGGTCGGACGATCCAGACGCGGGGCCAGTGCCGGCGCGTCACCGCCGGTGATGAATACTTCGATCTCGGCGCCGAGCGCGTGTTCCTGTTCTTTCAGAATGCGTTCGATCGCGCCGGCCACGCCAAACGCCGCGCCGGCGGCGACGGCGTCGGCCGTCGCCTGCGCTAATACGCTCGCATCATTCCCCTGCGCGCAGCCAATCCCTGCGGTGCCCGCGCCCAAGCTCGCACGCGTCAGTTCAAGACCGGGAAAGATCACGCCGCCGGCAAATACGCCATCGCTCGATAACGCATCCACGGTGACCGCGGTACCGCAATCCACCACCACGCATGCGCCCTCGGTAATGCCGCGCGCGCCGAGCAGCGCGGCCCAACGATCGGCACCGAGTGTTTCCGGTTCACGATAGCTGTTCACCACACCCAGTTGTGCCCGTTGCGCGCGCACGCGATAGGCCGCCAGCTTCCAGCGATCCTGCATCCAGTATTCGAGCGCACCGGTGATGTCGGCGGCCGCGACACTCACCAGCACGATGCGTTTGGGTGGCGGCAACTCATTCCAGGCCTGATCCAGCACGCCGGCGATGTCGTGATCACGATGTACGGCGGCGCCCGGCAACCAGCAGCCGGGTCCGCTCTGCGCCCACTTGACGCGCGAATTGCCAAGATCGATCAGCAGATCGGTCATCGCGGCAGCCTGTTGGCACGGCGAAGGCTGACTTCACCCGAATGGCACACATGCATCTCGCCGTCTGGCGCGCGCACGCGCAGCGCGCCGTGGTCATCGATGCCGTGCACGGTGCCATCGAACGCGGCCTCGCCCTGCTGCACGCGCACGTCGCGGCCGGCGTAGAGATGATGCTGCTCCCACTCCGGTTGAAATGCGGTCAGACCAAATTCGGCAAACACATGAAACATTTTCTGAAGCTCATCCATGAGGATCGCGGCCAGACGATTCCGGTCCGGAATCGCGCCCGTGATCGTGTGCAAATCCACCCACGGCTGATCGATGCGTCTGCCATCCGCGGGGGCGATGCGACAATTAATACCGACACCGAGCACGACGGTGCAAGGACCGCCCGCCTCACCGTTCACATCCACCAGAAGACCGGCGAGTTTGCGTTCGTGCCACAGCACATCATTCGGCCACTTGAGACCGACCTCGCGCACACCGAAACGTTCGAGCGCGCGCACCACCGCGACACCCGCGGCCAGGCTCAGGCCCGCGACCATCGCCGGGCCGCCGCTAAAGCGCCACGCCATCGACAACATCAGGTTCTGGTACGGCGATGCAATCCAGCCGCGACCACGGCGTCCGCGTCCTAGCGGCTGCACTTCGGCCACGCACACGCTGCCGCTCGGGTCCGGCACCGCGATCGCCCGCTTTAACAAGTAACGATTGGTGGAATCGACTTCTTCGACGATCTCGATCTGCCGCGATGTAATCGCGGAACCATCGAGGTGGTGTGCCATGCGTCGGCGATCGAGCGGCGTCAGCGGGACCTGCAGCCGGTAACCACGACCGGCGATCGCTTCGACCGCGAGACCGATCTCGGATAACGCGTGCACGCTTTTGAAAACCGCGGCCCGGCTCACGCCGAGTTTCGCGCCGATGGCGGCACCGGAATGCAGCTCGCCATCGGCCAGCACCCGCAGCAGGCCGGCGCGCGTGGTCGTACGTTTAGCTTTCAATATCGTTCAGCCGTTCGACCATCTTCACCAGCGCGCTCGAATCGAGATCGCCACCACCGGTGCCGACGAGCACGTTCATGTGCTGCGTCGCAATCGCGGTCGCCGGCATCGCCACGCCCAGCCGGCGCGCCTCGTCCATGGCGATACCCAGGTCTTTCATATGCAGCCGCGCCTTGAAGCCCGGATCGAAATCGCGATCGAGCATGCGCCGACCGTGAATCTCGAGCACCTTGCTGTAGGCCGATCCGCCCAGCAACGCCTCGCGCACCTTTTCCGGATCGACATTCGAGCGATGCGCCAATGCAAACGCCTCGGCGACGGCTTCGATTGTGACCGCGATCACCAGATTGTTACAGGCCTTGGTGAGCTGGCCGGTGCCGTGACCGCCGATATGAACGATATTCTTGCCCAGCACTTCGAACACCGGCCGCAAGCGCTCGAAGACTTCTTCCTTGCCACCGACCATGATCGACAGCGTCGCGTTGATCGCACCGCGCTCGCCGCCGGAGACCGGCGCATCCAGCATCTCGATGCCGCGCTTCTCGAGATCGACCGCGAACGCGCGCGTCGCCGACGGCGAGATCGTGCTCATGTCCACCACGATCGATCCCGGGCGGGCGCCAGCGGCGACGCCGTTTTCGCCGAACAGCACCTGGCCCACGTCCGGCGTGTCCGACACCATCGTAATGATGACATCGGCATTGACCGCGACGTCCTTCGGCGAGGCGCAGGCAGTGGCGCCGGCCTCGACAAGTGGTTTCATCGCATCGGCACGGCGCGCGTAGACCCACAGCGCGTGACCGGCCTTGCGCAGGTTGAGCGCGATGGGCCGGCCCATGATGCCGAGGCCGATAAATCCGATCTTCATGGTCATTACATTCTCCTACTTACTTAGGATCAGGGCGCTGCGCAGTCTCTTAATGATATATGCGCTCGGACGGGTCGTGGCAAACAGTGTGCCCTGATACGGGAACAATCAGCCGCGGGGATTGAGCAGGTTCGGCGGTTTACCGGTGGTGAGCGCCGCCACCAGATTCTCGGCGGCCTTCATGGCCATGCCGAATCTGGCGCTCTCGCTGCTGGAGGCGATGTGCGGCGTCAGCACTACATTCTTAAGCTTTAGAAACTCCGGGTTCAGCCTGGGCTCGTTTTCAAATACATCGAGCCCGGCGCCAGCGAGCTTGCCCTGCTGCAACGCCGCGATCAGCGCGACATCGTCGACCACGCCGCCGCGCGCGGTGTTGATCAGGATCGCCGCCGGCTTCATGCGCGCGAGCTCCTTCGCGCCGACCAGGTGATGCGTCGCCTCCGAGTACGGCACGTGAATGGTGAGGATATCGGCGCTTGCGAGCAGATCATCGAAGCCGACGTAATTGGCGTGGTGCGCATGCTCGATCGCGGGATCGAGCCGGCGGTGATTGTGATACAGCACCGTCATGTCGAACCCCGCCGCGCGATGCGCGACCGCGCGGCCGATGCGGCCCATGCCGAGGATGCCGAGCGTGCAACGGTGCGCGTCGCGACCAAGGAATTGCTTGAGCTTCCAGCCCCTCCATTCGCCGGCGCGCAGCCACGCCTCGGCCTCGCTCAGCCGGCGCTGCGTCGCGAGAATCAGCGCCCAGGTGAAATCCGCGGTGGCGCCTTCGAGCACGCCGGGCGTGTTGGTCGCCATCACATTGTGTTTGGCACAGGCGGGAAGATCGATATTGTTGAAGCCGACCGCCATGTTGCACACCGCCTTGAGGCGCGGGCAGCGCGACAGCAGCGCCTCATCCACACGATCGGTCAGTGCGGTGAGCACGCCGTCCTTGTCCGCCAGCAGTGCCGCGAGTTGATCCGCGGAATACGCACGATCGGCCTGGTTGGCGCTGACGTCGAAATGCCGCGCCAGCAGATCGAGCTGCTCCGGGAACACTTCGCGCGTGACCAGCACCTTCGGTTTCATCGGACTTACTTATATAAGTAGTTCGGCAACCACAGCGTCATGCCGGGCCACAGGTACATGATCACCATACACATAATCACGATCAGCATGTACGGCATCATGCCGGCGAAGATCTGGTTCAGCGTCACGTGCGGCGGGGCCACGCCTTTCAGGTAAAACGCCGACATCGCCACCGGCGGCGACAGGAACGCGGCCTGCAGATTCACCGCGATCATGGTGCCGAAGAGGATCGGATCAATCTTGAAATGCGTCAACATCGGAATGAAGATCGGCACGAAGATCACGATGATCTCGGTCCACTCGAGCGGCCAGCCAAGAAAGAAAATGATTGTCTGTGCCAGCAGCATGAATTGCAGCGGCGACAGATCGAAGCCCAGCACCCACCTCTCCACCAGCGACTGGCCGCCGAGCACCGCGAACACCGCCGAGAACAGCGCCGAGCCGACGAACAGCCAGCACACCATGGCGGTGGTCTTGGCCGTGAGGAACACCGATTCCTTGATGCGCGCAAAGGTGAGTGTCTTCGCTTGTAGTGCGAGCAACAACGCGCCGACGCAACCGACGGCGGCCGATTCGGTCGCGGTGGTGATGCCGAACAGAATCACCACCAGCACCAGCACCGTCAGAACCCCGAGCGGCACCACGGACTCGAGCAACAATTTGAGAATGACGAACTGCTCGCCGCCCAGTTGCCGGTAGTACCAGACCATCAGCAACAACGTGAGCGCGGTGGCGATCCAGAAATAAATATAGAAATCGCCGAGGTCGACCGCGGCCGACGCTTCGGCTGCCGCGCCCGCCGCTGCGGATGCAGTGCCCACTTCCTGCGGTTCCTCCGATTCTTTTTCCGGCGCGGCGCCGCCGGATGGCGCGCCGATCCCCATCTGTTGCGGCTCTTCCGGTTCCTGCACTACCGGCGCAACCGGCGCCGGCGCCACACTCACCACCGCGGTTGCGGCCGCCGCAACCGGTACTTCCTGATGCACGACGAAGAACCACCACGTCCCCCAAGCCAACCCGAGCACCATCAGCAACGGTATTGCGGCGGCGAGGAAGTTCTTTAGCAGACCGTAGTAATTCAACTTGAATGCCGACGCGGCATCGCTGGCAAGGATTTTTTTGGGGCTGACTAACGCTTTCACCAGACTGATAAACACATTGCGACCGTAGGTCTGCTGCAACGCCGTAACCCAGCCGGGCACGTTGACGTGATAGTCGGCCTCCTTCATTTTCGGCGCGACCTTGGGATTGATCAGCGCCCAACCGAGGATGTACACGAGATACAGGAACGCGAGGAAAAACCCGGGGAACATCGCGGCCGCATACAGCTTGACCACCGACTGGCCGGCGACCGCGGCATACACGATGATCATGATGCTCGGCGGGATCAGGATGCCGAGCGTACCGCCGGCAGTGATCACGCCCGAGGCCAGGCGCACGTCGTAACCGGCCTTGAGCATCGGGCGCAGCGCGATCACACCGACCAGGATCACCACCGCACCGACGATACCGCTGGCGATGCCCCAGAAGGTACACACGACCAGCGTCGTGACCGCGAGCGAGGCCGGCACGCGCTTCATCGCGAGCTGCACGCTGTAGAACATCTTGTCCACCAGCGCCGCGCGCTCCATCACGTAGCCCATGAACACGAACAGCGGCAGCGAGATCAACGCGTCGTTGGTCATGACGCCGTAGGTACGCTGCACCATGAGGTCGAAGACTCTATTGTCGGTCAACGGCTGGCCCGGCACGTAGAACGCGATGAAGCCGAAGAACATGCCGAGGCCCATCAACGTGAAGGCGGTCGGGAACCCCATCATGATGACGATCACGATCAGGACCAGCATCGTGAGGCCGAGCGCGGGGTCGCTCATTCAGACGCCTCCTTTATGCTGGTCCGGCGGCTTGCCCTCGATTTCGCGTGCGGCGGCGAGCGCGCGCTGCTTTTCCTCGGCGCTCACCAGGGTGCTGTCCTTGAGCTGCATGTCCACGACATCGATTTCCTCAACGTCGTGCAGACGCCGCGGCCACGCGCCGGTTTTGAGACAGATGATGCAGCGCGCGATCTCGGCGACACCCTGCAACAGCACCAGTGCGCCGGCAATCGGGATAAAGGTCTTGAAGTGATACAGCGGCGGCCCGCCGGAGCTGAGACTGGAATGTTCACCGAGCGACCACGAAGTCCGGGCGAAATCGACACCGGCATAAGCCAGTGCCAGGATGCCGGGGATGAAGAACACAAAATAGAGAATCAGGTCCAGCGCTGCCTGCAGCCGCGGCTTGAACGAACCATACAGAAAATCCGCGCGCACGTGCCCGTTCTGCGCCAACGTGTAGGCCCCGCACATCATGAAGAAAACGCCATAGAGCATATAGCTCGCATCGAACGCCCACTGCGTCTGGTTGTTCATGACGTAGCGCATGAACACGTCGTAACTGACCACGGCGGTGAGCAGGATGATGAGCCACGCGAAGGCCTTGCCGGCCCAGGTACTGATGCGATCAATGAGAAGCAGGTAGCGCTGCAAGACTACCTCCTTGGTGCAATTCGGGCGCTACCCAATGTAACGACACACCCGCGGTAGCGCCACGAACCTGACTCAGGCCTTCTTGGCGGGCCCGAACCAGTGATTGAACGCGAGACTGGTATCGACCTCCGTATCCAACGACCACTTTCCGACCCGCTCGGCGTATTTCTTCTGCGATTCGATGACCTTGCCGAAAAACGGATTCTCACTGGTCTTGGTAGCGATGACCTTATCCCACAACTTGAGCTGGCCGTCGAGCACGCTTCGCGGTGTCTTGTAGAACTTCACCTTGTCCTTCGTTTGCAGCTCGACGTAATCCCTGGAGTAGCGGTCGCAAGCCTTCCACGACATGTCGGCGGAACACGCCTCCGCGGCACCGGCGACAATCGCTTTCAGGTCATCGGGCAGCGCATCGAACTTTTTCTTGTTGAATAGAATCTCGAAGCATTCGCCGGACTGATGGAAGCTCTGGAGCATGCAGATCTTCGACACGTCCTGGAACCCGAGCGCCTTGTCCGACGAGGCGTTGTTAAACTCGGCCGAGTCGATCAGGCCGCGATCGAGGGCCGCGACAATCTCGCCGCCCGGCAGTGCCACCACGGATGCGCCCATCTCCTTGAACAGGTCGACGGCCAGACCCACGGTGCGGAATTTCATGCCTTTGTAATCCGCGAGCGACTTGATCACCTTCTTGTACCAGCCGAGCGGTTGCGTCGGCATCGGTCCGTACAGATAGCCAACGACATCGAACTTCATGATTTCGTGCTGCAACTCGTTATACAGTTCCTGACCGCCGCCGTACTTGACCCACGACAGCATCATGTTCGCATTCAGACCGAAACCCGGACTGGTACCGAACAGCGAGTACGCCGAATTCCTGCCGTACCAATAGGCCGACACACCATGGCCGCCGTCGAGCACGCCCTTGTGCACGGCCTCGATCAAATCGAACGCCTTGACCACCGCGCCCGCTGGCAGCATCTCGATCTTGAGGCGCCCGCCGGTCATGGTGTTCACCCGCGCGGCGTAGTCGAGCGCGAACTCGTGGAAGATATCCTTGGTCGGCCACGTACTCTGGAAGCGCAGGTTGACGACATCGGCCCTGACGATTGCCGGGAAGCCGATCGCGGCGGCGCCACCGACAGACACCGCGGCACCGGTCAGAAATTTACGACGGGACAGTTTTTTTGCGGACGCCGCACGAACCGGGCGGGATTTCCTGCTGCGAGTGCTGCTCATGGAACGCCTCCTGATTGGATGGTTAGAGTCTGGTGGTACTGACCGCCACACATCACAACAGCCTGCGCTGAATAAATACTATGCCCAATTTTTCGTGCTGACCATCGGGCTTGCCCGACTGCATATGTCATGCCCAAGACTGGAATTGTTTTAAGCCGACAATTAGCGCGCTGGCGTACGGAGGGGGCATCCCATTCATGCTTGAATCGAGCCACAGGATTGCGGAAAGGTTCGCCATGATTAAAAAAGCTAGCCCGATGGTCCTGCTACGTTCCGCTTCAGTGATGCAATGGGCCGCGCAAAAGCGTTCGTTAACGGTTGCATTGTGCGCGCTGACAGCCATCCTCATCGGCACCACGGTGCTGGTGGGTTGGGCAATACGCAATCCAACGCCGATCCAGATCTTCCCCGATTTGATCGGCATGGTCATCGGTACGGCGCTGTGTCTGGTGCTCGGCGGCGTCGCGTTGCTGTTACCTTACCGGCTAGCGAATCGAGGCCTGCGCCGCGCCTGCGGCGCGGTGGTGCTGATATTGGCCTCGTTGATGCTGAGCGAGACGCTGTTCAACGTCAATCTTGGCATCGACTGGCCCTCGGCGCATCGCTGGCTGTCCGATCCGAATCTGCATCCGGGGCGCATGGCGCCCAATACCGCGCTCGCGTTCATGCTGATCGGCCTGATGTTGATGCTGATGGATTCGGAGCGGGCGCAACGGCACGTATTGTGGAGAAAAGGCCTGCCGTTGCTGGTGATGGTGATCGCGCTCTCCGGCGTGCTCGGATATTTCCTCAAAATTGACTTCCTCTACAACTGGCACGGCATGGCGCACATGGCGTTGCATACCGCCGCGGGGATCACCGCCCTGGGCGCCGGCCTGTGGCTCAAGATCCGAAATGAAGTGGATAGCGCGCAACCGCGGCAAGACCAAGGCCATGTCCTGATCACTACCGTCGGCGTCGCCTTCGTGCTGATTGCGACCATCGCCAGCTTCGGCAGTTTTGCGATGCTGCAGGATCGTATCGAAGACATCACCGCCGCGGACCTGCTGCGCCAGCACGTAGACCGTTCGCAATTCATCGCGGCGCTGATCGAACACCGCGCGGTACGCGCGGAAACCATTTCCACCCTGGCCACCGCGCAGACATTGTTGCGCCAACTGAAGTCGGTGCCCGGCGAACCACGGTCGCGCGCGATGCTGACGGCGATCGCCACTAGCTATCTGGCGCATGGATTCACCTGGATCGCGTTTTATCAACACGGCCGCGTTATCACCAGCGCCGGTGCCGCGGTCGCGCAGCCCAAACTCGATGTGTTGTTACAGGGCCAGCAGGAACGCGAGCTGCTGTGGGATCAAGGGTATTACCTGCGCACGCGACTTCCGGTCTACGACGGCGAAGACGTTGTCGGTGAGATCATTGCCGAACAACCGCTCGATATCCTGGCGCGCCTGGCGGAAAACGACAGTAGTTGGGGCCAGACCGGTGAGATGGTGCTATGCAATCTCAACAGCAATCCGTTCGAATGCTTTCCCGAGCGCTTTCACCGCGACCCGTTCACGATTCTGTACCGCAACGAGAATCGCGCCGACCCGATGACACACGCGCTTGACGGCAAGCGCGGCACCATCACCACTCTCGACTTTCGCAAGGAGCGCGTGCTCGCCGCGTACGGGCCGATCGATGGATACGGGCTTGGCATGGTGCTGAAGATGGACTGGGCCGAGCTTTATTCGCCGGTGCGCGAACAATTGCATATATTGCTGGCGGCGCTGGCGCTGCTGGTCGCACTCAGCCTGTGGCTGGTGTGGCAACGGGTGCGGCCGCTGGTGAACCAGCTGGTGCAGGCGCGCCAGGAGGCGCAGGCCAATGAAGCGCGCTTTGTCGCCGCCGCGGAAAATAACCCCGATGCGTTTTCGATTCTGGAAAGCGTGCGCGACGAGCACGGGAAAATATACGATTTCCGTTTCCGTTATCTGAACGACAATGCCGCGGCGATGATGCGCCTGCCCAGGGCGGCGATCATCGGCCGGCTGCTGTGCGTGGTACTGCCACGGACACGCAGCAATGGCTTCTTCGAAAAATACAGGCACGTCGTTGAGACCGGCGAACCGCTGATCGAAGAGATATCGATGTCGGCACCGGAAGCGAGTGACTGGTGGCTGAATCAGCAAGCGGTAAAACTCGGAGACGGCGTTGCGATCACCGCACGCAATATCACCGCACGCAAGCTGGAGGAAGAACGGCTCACGTACCTGGCCCAGACCGACGCGCTGACCGGCGCCGCGAACCGCGTGTTGTTTCTCGATCGTCTGCAACATGCGATGGCGCGCGCGCGGCGCAACAACGAGAACATGGCGCTGCTGTATCTCGACATCGACCATTTCAAGGAGATCAACGATACCTTTGGTCACCTCGCCGGCGACGAGGTATTACGGACACTGACCGATCGCATGCGTTGCTGCCTGCGACCGAGCGACACCATCGCCCGCATCGCCGGCGATGAATTCACGGTGATTCTCGAAGGCGTCCGCAATCCTTCCGATGTAAAAATCGTCGCCGGCAAAATGCAGGAGGCGTTCGAGACGCCGGCGAAATTCAATGGCACGAGTATTCCACTGCACGCCAGCATCGGTATCGCGCTATACCACGACCGCTTTGGCGAGGCGATGACGGCCGATGATCTGATTGCGCACGCCGATGCCGCGCTCTACGCGGCCAAGCACCGCGGTCGCAATACCTACGCGATCTTCGAGGCGGAACTGGAAAAAAATCCGGCGGCCTAGCCGGCGAGCCAGACTTTATTCGGCGCGCCCGCCACTTCACGCACCAGCCGCGGTACCAGATAGCCGGGCAGACCGGCACGGAGTTGTGCGTGCAGCTGGCGCGCGCCAGACTCGGCGACATCGAAATGCGCGGCGCCGCGAACCTTGTCGAGCAGATGCAGATAGTAAGGCAGCACGCCGGCATCGAAGAGCGCCTGGCTTAATTGCGCCAGCGTCGCGACATCGTCATTCACGCCACGCAACAACACCGACTGATTCAGCAGCGTGACGCCGGCCGCGCGCAGGCGCGCGAGCGCGGCCCGTACCGCGACATCAATCTCTTGTGCATGATTGACATGCACGACGACCACCGGTTTGAGACGGGTGTGACGCAAGATCGAAACCAGTTCGTCCGTCACGCGCGACGGCAGCACGACCGCGCTGCGGGTATGGATGCGCAGGCGCTGCACCTGCGCGATGCCATCGAGCCGCGCGACCAGCTCCGCCAGACGTCGATCCGACAGTGACAGTGGATCGCCGCCGCTCAGGATCACTTCCGAGATCGTCGCATCCTTCGCGATGTGTTCAAGCGCGGCGCGCCAGTGATCCGGCGCGGGATTGGCGTCGGCGTAATCGTAGTGACGGCGGAAACAGTAACGACAATGCAGCGCACAGGCGCCGGTCACCGTGAGCAGCACGCGGCCTTGATATTTGTGCAGCACGCCCGGCGCCACCATCGCCGCTTCGTCACCGACCGGGTCGGCGTCATAGCCCGGCGCCGCGAGACATTCCTCGCCCAGCGGCAGCACCTGCCGCAGCAGCGGATCCCGCGGATCGCCGTGGCGCATGCGCGCTATAAAGGAATGCGGTACCCGCAGCGGAAACAGTCGGGCCGCGGCCTGCGCGCCCGCCAGCCACTCCTCGCCCAATCCCAGCGCCAGCAACAACTCGGCCGGGTCGGTGACGGCCGCGGCCATCTCGGCCTGCCAGGCGGGGGGTGAAATCGAGACAATTCCGGACAAGGTTTTGGACCGCTCCCCTCACCCTTTACCCTCTCCCGCAAGGGGAGAGGGGAAGTAGGTGAGATTCTCTAGTTCGATGGGTATCATAGCGCGCTCAATTTTACCCCCAAGTGAAGAAAGTCGCGCGCAGCGCTTTCGGCTCGCTTCCCTCTCCCTTTGGGAGAGGGAATGAGGGTGAGGGTAAGGTGGAACAGAGTGTCTCTTATATTGATAAAGGTGAATCATGGCGACGTATAACACCAACGAATTCAAGGCCGGCCTCAAAGTGATGCTCGATGGCAACCCGGCCACGATCGTGGAAAACGAGTTCGTGAAACCCGGCAAAGGCCAGGCGTTCAGCCGCGTGCGCATCCGCAATCTCAAGACCGGACGCACGATCGAGCGCACCTTCAAGTCCGGCGACACCATCGAAGCCGCCGACGTCGTGGACGTGGAGATGCAGTACCTCTACAACGACGGCGAGTTCTGGCACTTCATGCAACCCGAGACCTTCGAACAGATGGCCGCCGAAAAAACGACAGTCGGCGACAAGGCCATGTGGCTCAAGGAACAGGACATCTGCATCGTCACGCTGTTCAACGGCGCACCCCTCATCGTCGAGCCGCCGAATGTCGTGACGCTAAAGGTCACGCAGACCGATCCCGGCCTGAAGGGCGATACCTCCGGTGGCGGCGGCAAACCCGCAACACTCGAAACCGGCGCGGTCGTGCGCGTACCGCTCTTTGTTCAGGAAGGTGAAGTTATTAAGGTGAACACGAAGACCGGCGAATATCTGTCGCGCGCGTAAAGCGGCGAATTTTATTTGTCTCGAACGCCCGGATGCCGAAAGGCTCCGGGCGTTTTTGTTTTCCCCCTCTCCCGAAGGGAGAGGGTTGGGGTGAGGGCGAGAGTCCACTGTGGTACGCGCATTCGCGCGGCTCGTCGAAGTATTAAATTTAATTGCGGGTCTCGCCCCGCAGGCGAGATACTTTTCTTTATACGGATAAAGAAAAGTATCCAAAAGAAAACCGCCCCCGGTCGCGGCGCCGCGAGAAAAGCACTCGCGGTACCCTGCGCGCCTCCACAAACCCCGGGCGCGAGACCAACTCGCTCGCGGCTTGCGCCGCTTCGGCTCAAACAGGGTCTCGCGACACCTCCCGGGGTTTGTTGCGGTGCTCGGCTGGCTCTACGGGGGATTAACGGCGGGAACAAAAACTACAACAGCTCTTCTGCCCTGATTTAGGTGAGTGCTGTGGTTAAACCCCCGTATGGTGCGCCCAGCCGACACCGCGTTTTGGGTAAGCGCCCCGAAGGGTCGCCTGCAGGGATGTAGGCGACTTTCCTCCGCGGCAGGAAGCCGCGTAGGAAAGCGCGGGCCCCAAAATGCGGTGTCGGCTGGGGGATGTCGCGCCATCTGCGGGGCTCCTTTCTTTTGGGTACTTTTCTTTGGAGAAGCAAAGAAAAGTACCTCGCCCGCGGGGCGAGACCCGCAGTATTAGTTAATACTCGACGATCGCGCGGAAGCGCGCCCATAATGGAAACTCTTCCAGAGGGAAATTGAATGCCCCCTCCCTCCACACTCCGCCACACCAACATCCACCAACCCCCGGATGCCACCCGCAAGCGCGCCGTCGTCACCGCGCTGCGCGCATTCCTCCCCGAGCATTGCGTGTTGCACGTCGACGAAGACACGCGCCCGTACGAATGCGACGGTCTCACCGCGTACCGCCAGGTGCCAATGTGTGTGGTGCTGCCGGAAACCGAGGCGCAGGTGCAGCAGATATTGATTACCTGCCACGAACACGATACGCCCGTCGTCGCGCGCGGCGCCGGCACCAGCCTTTCGGGTGGTGCGTTGCCGCATGCCTCGGGTGTGCTGCTGTCGATGGCGAAATTCAATCGCATGCTGCGTATCGATCCGCTGGCGCGCATCGCGGTGGTGCAGCCCGGAGTTTGCAACGCGGCGATCTCCGAGGCCGTCGCATCGCAGGGGTTGTATTACGCGCCCGATCCGTCGTCGCAGATTGCGTGCAGCATCGGCGGCAACGTCGCCGAGAATGCCGGCGGCGTGCATTGCCTCAAGTACGGACTCACGCTGCACAACGTGCTGCGCGTACGTGCGCTCACGATCGAGGGCGAGATCATCGAGCTCGGCTCCGAGGCACTCGATGTGCCCGGCTATGACCTGCTGGCGCTGATGATCGGCTCGGAAGGCATGCTCGCGGTGATCACCGAGGTCACGGTGAAACTGCTGCCGAAACCGGAAACCGCGCGCGTGATCCTGGCGTCGTTCGATGCCGTCGAGACCGCCGGCGATGCGGTGGCCGCAGTGATCGCCGCCGGTATTATTCCGGCCGGGCTGGAGATGATGGACCAGCCTGCGGTGCGCGCGGTCGAGGAATTCGTGCACGCCGGTTACGACCTCGACGCCAGGGCCCTGCTGCTGTGTGAATCCGACGGCAGTGCGGCCGAAGTCGAAGCCGAGATCGCGCGCATGACCGAGGTGCTGCAGCGCGCCGGCGCGAGCGCGATCCGCGTCTCGCGTGACGAACACGAGCGCCACCAGTTCTGGGCCGGCCGCAAGGCCGCGTTTCCGGCGGTCGGGCGCCTGTCCCCGGATTACTACTGCATGGATGGCACCATCCCGCGCCGGCGCATCGGCGAGGTGCTGCGGTTTATTGCCGCGATGGAAAACAAGTACGGCCTGCGCTGCCCGAATGTGTTTCACGCCGGTGACGGCAACCTGCATCCGCTGATCCTGTTCGATGCCAACGACGCGGATCAGATGCGCCGCACCGAACTGTTCGCCGATGAAGTGCTGCGCAAGTGCATCGAGGTCGGCGGCACCATCACCGGCGAGCACGGCGTCGGCATCGAGAAGATCAACGCGATGTGCGCGCAGTTTTCTGACGCCGAACGCGCGGCGTTCATCGGCGTCAAACACGCGTTCGATCCCGCCGGCCTGCTGAACCCGGGCAAGGTGATCCCGACGCTGTCGCGCTGCGCCGAATACGGCCAGATGCATGTACACCGCGGGCAATTGCCGTTTCCGGAATTGCCGCGGTTTTGAAATACAAAAGCATGTTCACCGCAAAGGCGCAAAGGACGCAAAGTTAAAAGAGGATTTTTAATGATATCTTTTTTGTCATTTTGCTTTTCTTTGCGTCCTTTGCGCCTTTGCGGTGAATACCGTTTTTTTTGATTTATGAATATGGTTCTAGAAAATCTCGCTGACACCATCCACCGCGCGGTAGCGACGCGCACGCCGCTGCGCTTTCGCGGGAGTGGTAGCAAGGATTTCTATGGCCAGGCGTTACGCGGCGAGGTACTCGATACGCGCCGCTATCGGGGCATCGTGGAGTACGATCCGACCGAGCTCGTCATCACCGCGCGTTGCGGCACGCCGTTGTCGGAGATTGAAACCGCGTTGGCGCAGCATGGACAGATGCTCGCGTTCGAGCCGCCGCGCTTCGGTGCCGACTCCACGCTTGGCGGTTGTATCGCCGCGGGACTCTCCGGCCCACGACGCCAGGCCGCGGGCGCGCTGCGCGATTTCGTGCTCGGCGCCACGCTCATGGACCATCGCGGCGAAGTGTTGCGTTTCGGTGGACAGGTAATGAAAAACGTCGCCGGTTACGACGTCTCGCGTCTGCTTGCCGGCGCGCTCGGTACGCTTGGATTGATACTGGAGGTGTCGCTGAAAGTCCTGCCCCAACCCGCTACCGACACGACGCTGTTGTTACAAATGGACCACGCCACCGCAATCCAAAAACTGAATGAATGGGCCGGCCAACCAATACCGATCAGCGCCAGCGCGTGGCGCAGCGACACGCTACATCTGCGCTTGTCCGGTGCCGATGCCGCCGTGCGCGCCGCGGTGACCCGCTTGACCTGCGCGGTAGCGGCCACGCGCATGGATGACAATCGGGCCGCGACGTTCTGGACTGGCGTGCGCGATCAAACCGATCCGTTTTTCTCCGGCGATGCGCCGTTGTGGCGGCTGTCGCTGCCGTCGACCAGCGCGCCAATATTGGGCGGCGAGCAGTTCATGGAATGGGGCGGTGCCTTGCGCTGGTTGCGCAGCGATGTGGACGCCAGCGGAATTCGCGCCGCCGTAGCACGCGCCGGCGGGCACGCAACGCTGTTCCGTGCGCGCGACAAAACCGCTGGCGCATTCCAGCCGCTGCCGGACGCGGTACTGCGTATTCATCGCGCGCTCAAGACCGAATTCGATCCCGCCGGTGTATTCAATCCCGGCCGGATGTATGAGGATTTTTGATTCACCATGGAAACGCATCTCGCCGATTTCATCAAAGACACGCCCGACGGTCGCGAGGCTGAAGCGATTCTGCGCAAGTGCGTGCACTGCGGATTCTGCACCGCAACCTGCCCGACGTATCAACTGCTCGGCGACGATCTCGACAGCCCGCGCGGGCGCATCTACCTGATCAAGGGCATGCTCGAAGGCCACGCCGTCAGCGCCAAGACACAGCTGCACCTGGACCGCTGCCTGACCTGCCGCAATTGCGAAACCACCTGCCCGTCCGGCGTGAAATACGGGCGGCTGGTGGACATCGGCCGCAAAATTATCGAGACCCGCGTTCCGCGCTCGCTCGGTCAACGCGTGGCGCAGACGCTGATCCGCGAATTCGTCACGCGCCCGTGGCTGTTCGGTCCGGCGATGCGCCTCGGCCAGTGGCTGCGACCGCTACTGCCGACGCCGATCAAAAATAAAGTTCCACCGCGGCGCGCTCCCGGCACTTGGCCGACGCGTACGCACGCCCGCCGGATGTTGCTGCTCGATGGTTGCGTGCAGCCGTCGATGATGCCGAACATCAACGCCGCCACCGCGCGCGTGCTCGATGCGCTCGGCATTCGCGTGGTGGTCGCGCCGCGCGCCGGTTGCTGCGGCGGCATCCGGTTTCACCTGAACGATCAACACACGGCACTGGATGAGATGCGCCGTAACATCGATGCATGGTGGCCAACCATCGAGACGGGTGCGGAGGCGATCGTGATCACGGCCTCCGGCTGCGGCGTGACGGTGAAGGAATACGGCCATCTGTTGCGCGACGATCCGGCGTATGCACAAAAGGCCGCGCGCGTTTCTGCGCTCGCCAAGGATTTGTCCGAGATCGTATTGGCATACCAGCCACAACTGGTCGCGTTACGGCGCGCGCTGCCGCTACGGCGCGTCGCGTGGCACTCACCGTGCACCTTGCAGCACGGCCAGCAACTGCGTGGCGGCGTGGAAGCATTGCTACAGGCCTGCGGTATCGAACTCACGCCGGTTGCGGAAAGCCACCTGTGCTGCGGCTCGGCCGGCACCTATTCGCTGTTACACGCAGACCTGTCGCTGGCGTTGCGCGATCGCAAACTCGCCAACCTCGAAGCCGGCCAGCCGCAGATGATCGTCTCGGCCAACGTCGGCTGTCTGGCGCATCTGCAAGGCGGGAGCACGATACCGGTGCGCCACTGGATCGAAGTCGTCGACGCCGTACTGGCGCAGCCATCGTGACCGTCGTCCGGTTATACTGCGACCCTTTCCAGATCTTATTTAACGATGCCCTGGCGCCCTTCCGCCACGCTTGAAATATTGAAACTGCGCGCGCAGATACTCGCGCGTGTGCGTGCGTTCTTTGCAGAATGCGGGGTACTCGAAGTAGAAACGCCGATTCTTTCCAGTGGTGCCAGCACCGATCCGTATCTCGATAGTCTTTCCACCGGCTACGTCGGTCCCGGCGCGGCGCAGGGCCGGATGCTGTATCTGCATACGTCGCCGGAATTTCCGATGAAGCGCCTGCTCGCAGCCGGCAGCGGTTCGATCTATCAACTCTGCAAGGTATTCCGCGACGGCGAGGCCGGGCGGCTGCACAACCCCGAGTTCACGATGCTGGAGTGGTATCGCGTTGGCTTCGACCATCATCGACTGATGGATGAGGTCGCCGCTCTCATCACGCAAGTGCTCGCCGGGCGTGCGCCTGGAACAACCGAAAAGATTTCCTATCGTGACGCGTTTCAGCGCTACTGCGAACTCGATCCGCATATCGCTGATGTGGACGCCTTCGCCGACAGTGCACGCCGCCACGATGTATCGATACCGGACGGCATGCCAACGGACGACGCCGACCCATGGCGCGATCTACTGCTCACACATGTGATCGAACCCAGACTCGGTAGCGCGGCGATGACGTTTCTGTACGACTACCCGGCATCGCAGGCGGCGCTGGCGCACGTACGCAAGGACAATCCGCCGGTCGGCGAGCGCTTCGAGCTCTATATAGACGGTATCGAGATCGCCAATGGCTTTCACGAACTCGGGAATGCCGACGAACAACGCCAGCGCTTCGAGCGCGACCTGATACGTCGGCGCGCGCAGGGACTGGCGCTGGTGCCGATGGATGCCTATTTGCTGGCGGCGCTGCAACAGGGATTACCGGACTGCGCCGGTGTCGCGCTCGGTGTCGATCGGCTGGTAATGCTCGCCGCCGGCGTGAAATCAATAGACGACGTGCTGGCGTTTCCGCTCGACAAGGCCTGATGCCGTCAGGCCGTCAGCCAGAACGTGACCGGTCCATCATTCGTCAGTGTCACCTGCATATCTGCGCCGAAGACACCGGTGGCGATGGCCGGATGCGCGCGCCGTGCCTCAGTCACCAGATAATCGAACAGCCGCTTACCGGTTTCGGGATCGGCCGCCGACGTGAAGCTTGCGCGCATGCCCTTCTGGGTGTCGGCCGCGAGCGTGAATTGCGGCACCAACAGCACACCGCCGTCGATCTCGCGCACGCTCCGATTCATCTTGCCGTCGCTGTCGGAAAACACGCGATAACCCAATAGCCGCTCGAGCAGGCGCTGCGCACGCGCCTCGTCGTCGGCGCGCTCGACGCCGACCAGCACCAGAATCCCGCGCGCAATCTCGCCGACGGTTTCACCATCGACCGCGACGCGCGCGGCGCTGACACGTTGAAGCAATCCAATCATGGAACGATGCCGTCAGGAACTGCGCGGAATTATACCGATCAAGCGCTGGCGATGCTGAGCGGGGCAACGGTGGTACGGGAAAGCTGCAGCGTGGCCGGCAGCTCGACCTGCATCGAGATCGGCAGGTGATCCGACAGCGGCATGTTCACAACCTTGACGTTGTGCACCGTCAGGCTCGGCGACACCAGGATATGATCGATATGGCGTTGCGGGCGCCAGCTCGGGAACGTGAGCAGCCCTTGCGCCGGCGCATGCAGCGGCGTGCGTTCGAGCAGCCAGTTCATTTCCAGACTGTTGGAATCGCAATTGAGATCGCCCATCAATACAACGTGCGGCGCTTCCTCGATCACTTCCGCGAGGTACGCCAGCTGGCGCAGGCGTGCGCGCTGGCCGAGCGCGAGATGCGCGATCACGACCAGCAACCGGTTGGCGCCGTCGCCGAAGCGCACCGCCAGCGCACCGCGCCCCGGGATCATCCCCGGCAGACGCAGCTCGGCGACATCGGTCGGCACATAGCGGCTCAGGATCCCGAGCGTATGCTGCGCCAGGCGGCCGAGATCGCGATTGGTCACGTCGTACCACCACGGAAAGCGCGCCTGCAACGCGAGATACTCCGTCAGATTCACGAAGCCGCTGCGCATGCTGCCGCCGTCGGTTTCCTGCAAGCCGACAATGTCGAATGGCTCCAGCATGTTGGCGATGCGATCGAGATTGGTGAGGCGCTTGGAACACGGCAGGAAATGGCGCCAGCTGTGGGTCAGATAATCCCGGAACTTGCTGGTGGCGATACCGGTCTGGATGTTGTAACTCAACAGATTCAGGCGCGCCGCTGCGGTCGGCGGCGGGACCGACTCCGACGGAGGGATTGTGATCACACTGTCAGCCATGGTGGTCGCTCTTTGAGCGTGGTGCTGCTTCAAAAGACTACGGATTCCAGTCACTTATACTACGCTGCCATTCTTGAAAACTTAGCCCGGTTTCCCGCAATAGCAACAACATCTCGCCAATAGAGGGGGGGGGGAAAGCCGAGAGCACGAAAATCATTTCCCTTCATCATCGGCATCTATATCATCCTGTTCGACCTGGACGATGTAATAAAGTGCCGATAAGCGCCGCCTCACTCGACCAAAAATAAGGCGCATTCTCCCGGGATCGTAGTGCGATGGAGAGTTGTAGATGCGAGGCAGGAAGGCCGCCGTTAAGAAGGGAGGAAAGCCCGGCAACACCCGCGGACCGTCCAGCGGACGCGCCACAACGCGTGCGGGCGTCAACACAAGCTCGCGCAGGCCTGCCAGAAAAAAAAACCCAACTCCTCCGCGCAGCGCACGCACTCCCGCGGCCCCATCCGCCCATCGCCGCCGTTTTCCAATTGTCGGCATCGGCGCCTCGGCCGGTGGCCTCGAGACCTTTGCCGAGCTGCTGGCCAACCTGCCGATAAACACCGGTATGGCGTTTGTCTACGTGCAGCACCTCGATCCGCATCACGAAAGCTTGTTGACGACACTGCTCGCAAAGAGTACCGCGATGCCGACACACGAAGCGCGTCACGGCATGACGATCGAGCCGAACCACGTCTACGTCATTCCGCCCAATACCGATCTCGGCATACACCGCGGCCGGCTCACGATGCAGCCGCGCAGCGAATCGCACCAGCCGCATATGTCGGTCGATCATTTCCTGCGCGCGCTCGCCACGGACCTGAACAACGGCGCGATCGGCGTCATTTTGTCCGGCACCGCGTCGGACGGCGTGCAAGGCCTGAAGGCCATCAAGGAAGTAGGCGGACTCACGTTTGCTCAAGACCCCGAAGAAGCGAAATACGACGGCATGCCGCGCAGCGCGATCAACGCCGATGCGGTGGACAAAGTGTTAAAGATAAAGGAGCTCGCGAAGGAACTGGCTCGCGTCGGCGCCCACCCCTATCTGGCGCTAGCGACGATAGACGAGGACATACCCCGTCTCGAACCAGATGACCTCGACGGGATATTCCGCCTGCTGCGCCGGCACCGGGGCGTCGATTTCGCGCACTACAAGCCCACCACGATCAAGCGGCGTATCGCGCGGCGCATGGCAATCAACCGCATCGACGACCTTTCCAGTTACACCAGGCATCTCGAGAACTCGCCGACCGAACTCGATGCGCTGTATCAGGATGCGCTGATCAACGTCACCAGCTTTTTTCGCGATCCCGAGGCGAGCGAGGCGCTTAGTACCGTCGTCCTTCCCAAATTACTGAAAAGCTGGCGTAACGATGCGCCATTTCGTGCCTGGATCTGCGGCTGTGCCACCGGCGAAGAGGCATACTCGCTGGCGATCCTGTTGCTCGAGCACCTGGGTGAGGCCGCGCATCAGATTCAGTTTCAGATCTTCGCCACCGATATCAGCGACGTCGCGCTGGACAAGGCGCGTCGCGGGGTCTACCCCAAGGCCGCACTCGCGCATGTTTCGGCGGAACGACTGAGTCGTTTCTTCATCAAGGCCGGTGGCGGCTACCAGGTAAAGAAGATGCTGCGCGACATGTGCCTGTTCGCGCATCACGATCTTTCCAGGGACCCGCCGTTTTCCCGGGTCGATCTGATCAGTTGCCGCAACGTCTTGATCTACCTGAACGCGACAGTGCAAAAAAAGATCATCCCGACATTCGACTACGCGCTCAATCCGGCCGGCGTGCTGATACTGGGACAATCCGAAACCATCGGCAGCTTCGCCGACCGCTTCAGTCTGATCGACAAGAAGAACAAGTTCTATCTCAAGAAGCACACGACCGGAAGACCCTTGGGCCACAACGCCCGCGCCGACCTTACTACACCAATCGGCGGCGCCGGTCTCAACGAGCGTTCGGCAGGGCCGCGGGCCACGGTGCGCAACAGCGCGGGCGACATCAACCAAGAGGTCGACCGCGTGGTGCTCGCCAAGTACGCGCCCGCGAGTGTGTTGGTGAACGACGATCTCGACATCCTCCAGTTCCGCGGCGAAACCGGCGACTATCTGCAGCCGGCAGCGGGCCCGGCCAGTCTCAATTTGCTAAAGATGGCGCGCGCCGAGATGACGCTGGAGCTGCGCCGCATAATGCATCAGGCACGCAAGCAGAATGCGGTGGTTCGCAGCGACGGGGTTCGGCTCAAATCCAATGGCGGTCGCCACCGCGTGACAGTGGAAGCGACACCGGTCAAATTAGCGAACGGAAAAGAACGCTACTTCCTGGTGACGTTCGAGTCCCGCGCCGCGCGCAACAATCCGCCGGTCGAGGTTGCGCACCCGACCCGGGCCAACGCCAAGATACAACGTATTCTTGAACTGGAGCAGGAACTGACCGCCAACCGCGAGTACTTGCGGTCAACGATTGAGGCGCAGGAATCCACCAACGAGGAACTGCGCTCGGCGGTCGAGGAAATCCAGTCGAGCAATGAGGAATTGCAGAGTGTGAATGAAGAGCTCGAGACCGCGAAAGAAGAGCTGCAATCGACGAATGAAGAACTGACCACGGTCAACGAGGAACTGCGGAGCCGCAATGTCGACCTCATCGGCGTCAACGACGATCTGGTCAACCTGCTCAACAGCGTCCATGTTCCGATCATCATCCTCGACAACGATCTGCGCATCCGCCGCTTCACGCCCGTGGCCCAGAAAATATTGGGCGTCATCGACACCGACGTCGGCCGTCCGTTCAGCGATCTGCGCCTGAGCGCTTCGATTCCGGATCTGCAACACCACATCAATGAGGTTTTGCATTCGCTGGCGGCGAAGGAATGCGAGACGCAGGATCAGCGCGGACACTGGTATTCGGTGCGCATTCGGCCATATCGAACCGTGGACAACAAGATCAACGGCGTGGTGCTGACGCTGGTGGAAATCGATGACATCAAGAACAACCTGTTGCAGGCGCAAACGGCGCGCGACTATGCCGAGGCCGTCATTGCCACCGTGCGCGGGCCGTTGCTGGTGCTGGACCGGGACTTGAAAGTAGTGAGCGCAAGCCGCGCGTTTTATCAGATGTTCCAGACCACCGCAGCCGAAACGCTGGGTCACCGGCTTTACGATCTCGATGGCGGCAACTGGAGTATCCCGCGCCTTTCCGAGCAGCTGGATACGGTATTACAGAAGCATTCGCGCTTCGACGAATTTGAGGTAGAGTCGCAGTTTCGCGATGGCCACAAGCGATTGTTGTTGAACGCCGCCTGCATTGAACGCAAGATGGATGGCAATTCGCTGATTCTGCTCGCGATGGAAGACATCACCGCCCGTCACGACACGGCTTAAGGAAGTCCCGGTGGCGCGCCGAGGGAGCTGTATGAGCACTCATACCAAGATGACCAAAGCGGAATTGATCAAGGCCCTCAAGGCACTGGAACACCAGGTGCGTCTGGGGCCTCCTTCCGAGATCGGATCCGATGCGCTGCATCATCACGTGGTCGAGGTCGAAGGACAGAACCGCGAACTGCGCGACGCCCAGCAACTGCTGGAAGAATCACGCGATCGCTATGCCGATCTCTATGACTTCGCGCCGCTGGGTTACGTCACCCTGACGGAAAAGGGAATTGTCAGCGAAATCAACCTGACCGCGGCGTCGATGCTGGGTGCGCTGCGGCACGCGCATATCGGCAAACCGTTTTCGTCCCACCTGACCCGCGGCGACAACAAGCGGTTCCTCGAGCATCTGCGCCATTGCCGCGAGACCGACAAGGCGGCGGCGATCGAAGTCCTCATTACGCGCGCGAAAGAGGTATCGCTGCCGGTGCAGTTGTATCCCCTGCCGATGGCGAATACCGACCGCGGCACGCTCGACTACCGCGTCGCCATTATCGATATCAGCCAACGCAAGCAGGCGGAAGAAGGGCTGCGGCTCGCGGCCACGGTGTTCGAGCACTGCGGCGAGGCGATCGTGGTGTGCGATCATGATACCAACATCGTTTCCGTGAATCGCGCCTTCATCGAGATCACCGGCTATCGACCGCAAGAGGTAATCGGCAAGAGCGTGCGACAGATGGATATCGGACTTCAAAACGACACACACGTGCCGCTGTGGAATCTCGTGACCGAGACTGGCTTCTGGCAGGGCGAGGCCTGGGGACGACGCAAGGATGGCACGCATTACTCGCAATGGCTGACCGTCACACGCGCGCGCAATGAAGCCGGACAGCCGGGTCATTACATCGGGATTTTCTCGGACATCACGCAGCGCAAGGAGGCCGATGAGCACATCCGACGCCTGGCGCATTACGACGCCCTCACCGGCCTGCCCAACCGCGCCTTGCTCGAAGACCGGCTGGCGCATGCACTGGCGCTGGCGCAGCGCAACAACACCGGCATCGCGGTGCTGTTTCTGGACATCGACCTGTTCAAGATCGTCAATGATTCGCTCGGCCACGGGGTCGGCGATCAACTGCTGCAAGGTATCGCGACGCGCCTGACGCAATGCCTGCGCACCGGCGACACCGTCAGCCGTCGCGGTGGCGACGAATTCATTGTGGTATTGCCCAATCTCAACGCCGTCGAAGAAACGACCCAGATCGTCGAGAAGATCCTGAAATACCTGTGTCACCCGTACAACATCGACGGCGTGGAACTCAACGTTACCGGCAGCATCGGCATCAGCATGTACCCGCAGGATGGCAATGACGTCGACACGCTGATCAAGCACGCCGATATCGCGATGTACCACGCCAAGGACAGCGGACGGAATAACTACAAGTTCTACATCCGCAGCCTGAACGCCGATACCGCGCAACGCCACGCGCTGGAGAACCACCTACACCGCGCGCTTGAACGCGAGGAGTTCGTGCTCTACTACCAGCCGCAGATCGAAACCATGACCGGGCGCCTGCTCGGCTGCGAAGCATTGATCCGCTGGCAGCATCCGGACCAAGGACTGATCTTGCCTGAGCATTTCATCCCGGTTGCGGAAAAATGCGGATTGATCGGCGCTATCGGCGACTGGGTACTACGCGCCGCGTGTGCGCAAAATGGCCAGTGGCGGGGAATGGGATTGCCCGGCATTCCGATAGCGGTCAATATTTCTGCGATGCAACTACGTCAGGAAAAATTCCTGCAAACGATTGCCGGTATGTTACGCGAATCGCAGATGGATCCGCGGCTGCTGGTGATTGAGCTTACGGAAAGCACCTTGCTGCAGGACACCCAGCGCGCGACCGCGTGCCTGGAACAGATGAAGGCCATGGGCCTGCAGATCGTGCTCGATGATTTCGGCACTGGCTATTCGAGCCTGGGCCATCTCAAGCATTTTCCGATCAGTAAACTGAAAATAGATAAGTCGTTTATCCACGATGTGCCCGACAACGCCGATGACATCACGCTGATCCGCACCATCATCAACATGGGTCACAATCTGCACCTGACAGTGTTGGCCGAAGGCGTCGAGACGCATGCGCAGTATGAATTCCTGCGTGCGCAACTCTGCGAAGAGGTGCAAGGAGACTACTTCGCACGACCGATGACCGCGGCGGACTTCGCCCACCTGTTGCAAGCCGATCGGCTACAGCAGACCCAGCAGCCGATCCAGATTGCCTGAGATCTTCGCGCTTTCGTCGCGCGCAAAGAAAAACCCGCTAGCTCGCGCTAGCGGGTTTTTAGTATAAAAGCCTGGCGGTGTCCTACTTTCGCACGAGGGAAACCTCGAACTATCATCGGCGCTGAGCAGTTTCACTTCCGAGTTCGGTAAGGGATCGGGTGGTTCCCACTCGCTATTGCCACCAGGCAAGCCGTGCGCTTGAACCGCCCGACGTCGCCGTCGGGCCCTCAAGCAAATTCAGATAAGTAAGTAAGGCTTGGGATGTTACGTTGGCTTCAACCAGACACATCCAAAAACAGCTTGGGTGTTATATGGTCAAGCCTCACGGGCAATTAGTACTCCTTAGCTCAACGCCTTACGACGCTTACACATGGAGCCTATCAACGTGGTGGTCTACCACGGCCCTTCAGAGGGGTTAGCCCCTGGGGAGAACTCATCTTGAGGTAGGTTTCCCGCTTAGATGCTTTCAGCGGTTATCCCGTCCGAACTTGGCTACCCGGCAGTGCCATTGGCATGACAACCGGTACACCAGAGGTCCGTCCATCCCGGTCCTCTCGTACTAAGGACAGATCCTCTCAATTCTCCAACGCCCACCGCAGATAGGGACCGAACTGTCTCACGACGTTCTGAACCCAGCTCGCGTACCACTTTAAATGGCGAACAGCCATACCCTTGGGACCGGCTACAGCCCCAGGATGTGATGAGCCGACATCGAGGTGCCAAACACCGCCGTCGATATGAACTCTTGGGCGGTATCAGCCTGTTATCCCCGGAGTACCTTTTATCCGTTGAGCGATGGCCCTTCCATACAGAACCACCGGATCACTATGACCTGCTTTCGCACCTGCTCGACTTGTCCGTCTCGCAGTCAAGCACCCTTATGCCATTACACTCGTCGCACGATTTCCGACCGTGCTGAGGGTACCTTCGCGCTCCTCCGTTACTCTTTGGGAGGAGACCGCCCCAGTCAAACTACCCGCCACACACTGTCCCCGACCCGGATTACGGGCCAAGGTTAGAACCTCGAAACAATCAGGCTGGTATTTCACCGGTGGCTCTACTCGGGCTGGCGCCCAAGCTTCAAAGCCTCCCAGCTATGCTACACAGACCGTTTCAAAGTTCAGTGTGAAGGTATAGTAAAGGTTCACGGGGTCTTTCCGTCTTGCGGCGGGAACGCTGCATCTTCACAGCGATTTCAACTTCGCTGAGTCTCGGGTCGAGACAGTGTAGCTATCGTTACGCCATTCGTGCAGGTCGGAACTTACCCGACAAGGAATTTCGCTACCTTAGGACCGTTATAGTTACGGCCGCCGTTCACCGGGGCTTCGATCAAGAGCTTCGCCTTGCGGCTGACCCCATCACTTAACCTTCCGGCACCGGGCAGGCGTCACACCGTATACGTCCACTTTCGTGTTTGCACAGTGCTGTGTTTTTGATAAACAGTCGCAGCTACCGATTCTCTGCGGCCCATCTCGGCTCCGGCTGTACGCCTTCACCTGGCATGGGCACACCTTCTTCCGAAGTTACGGTGTCAATTTGCCGAGTTCCTTAACCCGAGTTCTCTCAAGCGCCTTAGAATTTTCATCTCGTCCACCAGTGTCGGTTTGGGGTACGGTCCTCATAACCTGAAGCATAGAGAATTTTCTTGGAAGCAGGGCATCAATCACTTCCCGTTTCTTGCGAAACAGTCGTATTCATGTCTCAGCTAATCCGCACGGATTTACCTATGCAGTACGCCTACACACTTAAACCGGGATAACCAACGCCCGGATGATTTAGCCTTCTCCGTCTTCCCATAGCAGTTATGAGTGGTGCAGGAATATTAACCTGCTTCCCATCGACTACGTCTTTCGACCTCGCCTTAGGGGCCGACTCACCCTGCGCCGATTAACGTTGCGCAGGAAACCTTGGACTTTCGGCGTGCGGGTTTTTCACCCGCATTAACGCTACTCATGTCAGCATTCG